>Ga0307507_10002409_pt1 | contig 39415 bp, 16 predicted proteins | sample 7_EM_MG_FD_207223 | JGI IMG/M metagenome (GOLD analysis project Ga0307507, IMG submission 207223) | Populus trichocarpa ectomycorrhiza microbial communities from riparian zone in the Pacific Northwest, United States - 7_EM | ecosystem: Host-associated > Plants > Roots > Unclassified | place...
TTTTTGTCAATTTTTTGATTGGTGGCTGCGGCTTAGGGGCCTGCAAATGGCGGGCTTGTTTTCCAGCTTTTGTAAGCAGTTTTTACTATAAAAAGCAGGAAAAATAGCCCTGAATTTGCAAGCCCATAGTCCAACTAGCGAAAGTGCGTACTTATAAGAAGTAGGGCATAAGCTATATATGTATATATAAGGTGAAAAAGCAAACGCTTAGGTAGGCGGGTGAATTAACAGCAGCTTCAATTAATAAGAACTAGCATATTTGAATTTAATTAGATAATGTTATTAATGCTTAAAGTTCTTTATGTAGAGACTTTAAGCCGTGTACTGTGGGATACGTGACTTCCTATAGACCCTATTATCTATCTCTTCAAACACATGCATTTTTTTATTAATTTTTTAATTGGTGGCTGCGGCTTAGGGGCCTATAAATAGCGGGCTTGTTTTCCAGCTTTTGTAAGCAGTTTTTACTATAAAAAGTAGGAAAAATAGCCCTAAATTTGCAAGCCCATGGTCCAAGGAAAGCAAAGCATGACCGCAGCCAAATGGGAGAAAAATATGTGTAGAGAGATGTGTTTTAGGTATTAGCCTTATACGCAAGGCTAAGTTAAAAAGAACGCTAGCGGGGTACCTAGTTGAAACCTTTATAAAAGGCGGAAGGCGTTAGCCTGTAAGGTTAAGTAATAAAGGCGGAAAGCATCTAATGTCTAGCGGCCTAGGCGTTAGACCTCTTTGTTAGAGAAGCCGTAGTCTAGGGCATGTTAGGCCGCGCCCCTACGGAAGCTGTGACCTGTATACTATACAGCTGAAATACTATGGAGGTTTAGTCTTAATTTAAGCGTCTTCCGCGCGTATAAGGCGGAAAACGCCGCACCACTAGATGTAGTAAATAGCGGCACAGAGGGAGCCTGGGGGTCCAGGAGAAAAAGCCTTTATAGCACTACTATAGGGCAAACCGCGTTAAAGGTTGCGGCTACTATAATTTAAACGCCCTGCTTATCCTTATTGGTCTTGCTCCGTTTAAGATAGAAGGTAAGGTGATCTCCGGAGGGGCTAAACTATACGTCTGAGCGAGTAGCTTTGGTTGCAGTAAATAATGGTTCGGACCGTTGCTTATTAGTATAGGAGATCTTGCCCATACGGAGGCACCCTGCGAAGGCGAGGCAGAAGGCGGCGTCGGTATTTACCCCTAGGATCGAGTTACTGCTAATCGCGATCTTAGCGAGGATGCTACGTAAGATTAGCAACTTCCGGGTAGATTCTTTTAGGTTAGGGTTAAGGGAAGTTGCCCTATCTAGTATGTAATAAAGTAACACGTTCTTAAATACTGTAACTAGGAGAATGCGGTTAATATATATAGAGCGGATCGCGGCGAGGTATAAGTGTAAGGTTTTTAAAGCTACCCTGCCCATATACGGAGAACTGTTGCTATATGTCCTCTGTGCTACCTATTCCATAAGATTGGGTAACTGGGCTAGGTATAGCGCCACAGCCCTTATAGCGCAGAAGAACTCCTATAACTTTATACCTAAGGCGTATGTCTTGCGGGTATTAGGCTTAATGCTGTGCCATAAAAGGCTTAAAACTAAGTAAGATTGGCCTAATTAGGTAATAAAAGCAGGCGGTAGGCCTAGTAGGTCAATAAGCAAGCCTAAAGATAAGCTGTTAGCACTAAGAGATCAATTTAAGGACAGAGATTTTTAACTATAGCCCAGTTAAAGCAGAAGAGTGCGTCAGCTAGTGTATTATCTTTGGATAAAATCCAGGAAGATTATAACTGGATGTTAAATGCGGCAGCCTAAACTAAGATTTGTTAGAGGAGCAAATTAGTAGGGCCTTTGAGCACTATATTTTACAGGCCTACAAGGGCAACTGTGTTGTCCATATAGACGTGAATAGATGAATATTGCTAGGCAGGGCTCTATTTTATAAATGCGTTAGTAATAGCGAGTACTTTAAGCACATTAATATAGGCATGGAGGTGCTTAGAGGCAGGAGATACTATAAAGAGATTGTCTTGTAGTAGTGTAGAGGCATAAGGGCGCCATTAATTACAAGGAGTAGAATAGGTCTCGGCGGAGGTATAGCCTAGGCAGCTATAGAAGAAGCCAGCGTAACCGTATTTAGATAAGGTATCCGTAAAGAGATAGATCTAGGGGTAAGTAATGTCCTCCTAAAAGAAGCGAACCCCATTTTAAAGCGCTAGGGCTTTACTCTACTAAGCTAGGTTGGAGATTACCGCTAGTAGGATAGGCAAAGTGCGGCGATTTACAAGAGAGAAAGCTGTAATAAGGTCCTATAGCGATCTTAAGTAAGATCACCCTAACTAGATAACTTTTGCGGCTTAAGCAAGGCTACCTCTAAGTTACTAGCACTGTTTAAGAAAAACTTGGGGCCTAAGGATAAAAGAGGCGAGTAGATTTTATAGTGCTATCTACTTAATAGGGCTAAGGGATAAGAAGAAAGTGTTAATATTAATCTAATAGCCTAGTACATCTAACACCGTGCCATAGAAGTCTTTTATAGTGTTAGGAGGGAAACCAAGTAGTGTAATTATAAAGTTATATACGCAAACTACTAGTATGTAACTAGTGCCTGGGCGTAAGATAAATATAAAGTTATCTAAATAATAAACTAGCGCGAAGAAAGCAATAATTAAATAAAGGCGGCGTTTAAGAATCCAATGTAGGGCTTCTATAAAAAGGTTAAAAAGGAAGGGTGCAGTAGCTAGACTAAAGGGGAGATAGTATTTAGTGTATACTATCTTTTCCCACTTAAAACCTAGTAGGCGTTAGTTGGTAATAGCAACTAGGATATTCCAAAAAGCGTCTTTAAGATCATGTTTAAGGATAACGGCTCCTCTTCTAGTAAGGAGGATAAGTGCTAGAATGTCATCTATGGTACTATAGGTAAGGGTAGAGTAGGCCTCTAAAATAGCGGCGTTAACGGAAAGACCTCAGCAAGGCTTAGGCGAAGAGAGATTATGGATATAGCGGAAGGTTCTATCCGGCTTAGGTATAAGTCCTAAGGGGAAGCAGTAGATTGCTTTAGGCGGACAAATAGCAATGCGGCCGATAGGTAGATTAGTAGTAATTTTTACAGTAATTACCCCCAGGTTAGCATTAGATGGGAGTTAATTTAAACATATATATGCTAGTAATAAGGCAGTAACTCCAATCCGTACGCCATATATTAGGATACCCTTAATTAAGGGGCCGAGATCTTTAGGGTATAGGAGTAGCTCATCCCTCTAGGCCAGTACGTTTAATGGCGACAGCAAAGTATAAAGTAGATACTCTGGGGTAAATACCTCGAATCTTGGTGTTAAGTTCGGGCGTAGAGGGGGTATAAATTGTTATAGAGACCCCTTACAGTCTTTCTTAACGTAATTCCCTCCATATGCTTTATAGAGATGTTAATAAGAGCATAGCAGTTTAAAGCACGGATGGCCTATATTTTAATTACCGCATACCTAACCCTGTAGGGATAAGGTAGATGTATCTGCCTAAGGGCGTTTGGATAACAAACCACTATAGCAGGGTAACGGGGCCGGGCGCAGGGTGGCAAAATTACAGTTAGCTGCTTATAGTTTAATAGGAATAGCCTAGTTAGCAGGGTTAGTTTAACTAAGCCTTATAGCTCTCTAGTAGACAACTAGGGCTAAATTAAGGACACTATTCCAGACAAACTGTGCGGAGAAGCCTATAATAGCTTAGTGGAATTTTGCCATTGCAATAGCTAAGGGGGTTAATGTGGCCCAGAGGGTTTAGACGATAATACCATAGTTAGTAAAGCCCTTAAGCCAAATACCTATAGAGGAGAAGTCCTTTCTAGAGCCCTTGCTAGAGGCAATAACTCTTCCATCTACCGTTAACTCTATCCAATTGGAGTCGATTCTAGACGGGTTATTATATAACTTTACGAGGTTCTCTGGAACAAATATACCCTTCCAGATTACAGCAACTTCGGAGACTGGGATCCCAGGAAGAAGCAAGTCTAGGCTCTTTATAGTAGGAGGGAGAGAAAACTTACCGGAGTCAGTCTCCACCGCGTTAATTATAGTAGGGTTCTTCTTAATAGCGGCAAGCCGAGCCTGGTGTATTTCTTCCGTGGCCAACTTTGCTTAGGCTGTAGAAGCAGTAAGTGCTTTAAGGGTAGCCTAGTTTAAAGCTGCCTTATAAGCGCGCTCCTGCTTGCGGTCTTTTAGCTCTTGTTTATAAATATCCTGTAGGCGCTTTTCAGCTGCAGCTACGGCTGTGGCGGAGGGCGTAGGGGCCATAGTAATAGAAGGGCGACGCGTCTGCGAGCCTTCGCTATCAAGAACACGCGAATAAGAGCGTGTGCTGTGTACAGGAGCGTCTTCAAAAGAATTTATTATAAGGAGTAGACGGGGGATAGCGGAGAGAAGCGACGGCCACGGCCTGAATTTAAGGCTTTGAGGGAGGAGATTTGACAGTTAAATAAGATCAGAATAAATAAATTAACAGTAGCTTTAATTAACGAGAACTAGCATATTCGAATTCAATTAGATAATGTTGTTGATGCTTAAAGTTCTTTATATAGAGACTTTAAGCCGTGTGCTGTGGGACATGTGACTTCCTATAGATCCTATCATGTTAGATAAACTAGAATAAGAAGAGGATCTAGAAATTTCAACCAGATTCGCAGAATAACACACTAAAGGTTATAACGATATAGTAATAAAGAGATACTTCCTTATGGATAGGTTGTATACACTTACTAAGCTATACCGCAAGTGGTATAAGCAACAAGGAAATAATAAGTAGGAAGATTTCTATATATAGCTAGATAAAAAAGTTATACTAAACCAAGCCATATCTAAGAAGTAGATAAGCTATATAAAAGAGGTGTTAGTTATAACATTAAAGAACTTAGAGGAATAAGCTGTAGACTAGAAAGAGATAATACAAGTATTAGTACTAGTAAATAATACAGTAACGTTTAGATTAACGCGGGAGAGGTTTAAACTTAAGGGTAAAGATAAACCAAGAGTAGACCTAAAGCACCTAGCGTATTATACATTGGCGTGGATTGTATATATAGATACTACGTATAATATACACAGGACACCTAAAGATAAGTATTAAAAATATCTAATAAGGATATATTAGTTAATGGATAAAAAGCGATATAGGGATATAAAGTATATGCATAGTTGGCACCTAGTAGAAGTTCAAAAACCAGGAGACGTAATACTTTAACCAAAAAGATTCCTTACGGAAGAATACCTAGGCAGACAACAGTAGTGGAAGTGCCTAGAGAATACTTGTCTATAGCATATAGAGGAAAAGAAAAGAACTAAGTATTGGCCTAAAGAGGACCAAGTATAGTTATAATTAAATAGTTAATAGTTGGGAAAAGCGGAGGCCTATAGGACTAGAGGGAGCCAGTAGTAGAGCCTTAGACCCTTAAAGAAATTACAGAATAATACCTAAATTTAAAAATTAGTTGGCAAGATTAAGAGTTTAAAGCACTAGTAGACAGTGGAGTAATAAAAAACCATATATTACTAGCAGTAGTAAAAAGGATAGGGTTACCACATAGGCAGAAAAAACACCTATATCTATTAACTACGATTTTAGGAGATCTAATAGCCTATAGAGGAGGTATTATTAATCTTAAAACAGAACCTATTTAGTTAACTATTAAAGGGAGACAAGTCAAAATGTCTTTTAATATCCTACCATTAGGGAAGGACAAGGCGATACTAGGGATGCCTTAGTTATAGGAATACAATCTAAAGATTAATTAGGTTATAGGTTAAGTTAATATCAAGAATACACAATAACATAAGATATAACAGTAAACTAAGATAGTATAGTACTAAGTTAGAGCAATATATAAAGAGACTAAACGAGGCTTAAGTTATGTACTAAAGAAATACTATAAGTATAGCAAAAGGTTATGGTTACCAGAAAGTAAAAAGCTGTTAGAGTATATAGTATAGGATTATAAGATAGAGTTAGAACTAGGAACTAGTCTAAAGTTCTTTCCAATCTATAAGCTTACTAAAACTAAGTTAATAGCGGTTAAGGAGTTTATCTAGGAGAACTTATAAAAGGGATACATTAGGCCGTTATAGTCATTAGCAGGTTATCCAGTATTATTTATCCCAAAAAAAAAACGGAAAGCTTAGGATGTGCATTAACTATAGACAGTTAAACAGCATTATAAAAAAGGATAGATATTCTTTACCCTTAATTAGCGAAATCCAGAACAGAATAGGCAACGCGAAAATCTTTACAAAGATAGATCTAAGGTGGGCATACTATTAGATTAGGATTAAGAAAGGAGACAAGTAAAAAGCAGCCTTTAGGTTAAAGGAAGGACTATACAAACCATTAATAATGCAGTTTGGGCTTATAAATACACTAACAACATTTTAAAAATAAATTAATAGCGTGTTAGGAGAATACCTTAATAACATTATTATCTACTTAAAGAGTAAAGAAGAATATAAAGAATATATTAAATAGGTCTTAAAGAGACTACAAGAAGAAAAGATACTAGTAGTAATTAAGAAATTCGAGTTCTTTATTAGGAAAACCAATTTTGTTAAATTTGTTATTAAACTAGGAAAAATCAGCATGGACCTAAAGAAAGTTAAAGCTATAGTAAGTTAGCAAGAACTAGAGAACGTTATGCAGTTAAGATTATTCCTAGGGTTTTGCAACTACTATAGGAGGTTTATAGCATAGTAGTTAAAAAGCATTAAGCCGTTTATAAGACTTATAAAAAAGAAGGAACTATAGATATAGGGCAATAAGTAAAAGAAGTTATTTAGAGAACTTAAGGAGTTATTCACCTAAAATCCAATCCTCAAAATCTACCAGCCGAAGCTAGAAACGGTTATAAAAACGGACGTATTAGACTTTACACTAGGAGCGTGCTTACTATAGAAGCATCTAAACAGATAGCATCTAGTAGCGTATTATAGTTGGAAGATAACACCACCAGAACTAAACTATAACATCTATAACAAGGAGTTATTAGGTATAGTTACAGTACTTAAAAAGTAAAGAGCATTCTTGCAAGGTATAGAAAAACCATTTATAGTTAGGATGGATTATAAGAACCTAACGGGGTTCCTAATAATAAAAGAACTTAATCACAGATAGGTTAGAAAGGCAAAAATGCTTATAGAATATTACTTTGAAATTCAGCATATTAAGGGTACTAAAAACGTAAGAGCCAACGCACTTAGTAGAAGGGCAGAATTATAGAACAACAAAAAACTATTAGGGGCTATATTATAAAAAGACGAAGATGGACTAATTAGGTACAATTATCTAAAAATAACAGCAATAACAGAAACTAGCCAGATCCACGAATTACTAGAAAGTGATTAGACATAAAGGATTTAAAAAGCATAAAGTAAGGATCCAGATTTAGAGCAATACAAGCACTAAAAAGCTACGTATATGCCTAGGATAATTATAAAAGAGTTTATTAAGGAATTCTATAAGGGAATAACCTAAGGACATAATAGAGCTATAGGCTTAGTATTAAGACTTTAAGAGGAGTATATTATTTAAGGAATATAGATACTAGCAAAACAAGTTATAAAGAAATATCTAGATTGTTAAAGAAACAAACCGACAAGGCATAAACTATATAGAGAGTTACAACCTATTAAAATACTAGAAAGACTATAGGAAGTTATATTATAGGACTTTATTATAAAGTTACCAAAATTAAAAGATCCTATTACTGGATAAGATTATAACGTAATCTTAGCAATAGTAGACAAGTTAACTAAGTGGGGCTACTTTATAGCATATATAAAAGAAATATCTGCAGAAGATATGGCTAAAATCTATATTAAAGAAGTGTTTATAAGGCATAGAGCACTAAACAAAATCATATTAGATAGAGATCTAAGATTCGTAGTAGCATTCTAGGAGGTATTCTTGGCCAAATAAGGGGTTTAAGCGGCAACGTTAATAGTATATTACCTATAGACAGACGGTTAAACAAAGAGACTAAACTAAACGTTGGAACAGTATCTAAGGCATTATGTTAATCATACACAGAATAATTAGGTATCGTTATTACTAGTTATATAGTTTACGTATAATGCAATACTATAAGAAGGAATAGGCATATCACCTTTTAAGGCGAATTATGGGTATAAGCCAAAAACATTGTTATTACCATATTAAGTAAAAAAATGAGTAGCACAGCTAAAGAAAGAATAGAGACGTTAATAAATCTTTATAATTACCTTAAAGAAACAGTTAAACTAGTACAGATAAGGATAAAAAAGTACTATAATGCTAGGAGATTTAAGGGACCAGATCTTAAGGAGGGGGATAAAGTATAGCTACTACACAAAAATTTTAAAAGTTAATAACTAAGCAAGAAGTTGGACCACGTTAGACTAGGACCATTTACAGTTAAAGCAAAGATCTTAGAAGTTATGTACAGACTTAACTTACTAGATAAAATGAAGATCTACCCTATATAGCACGTCGCAATACTAGAGCCAGCATATAGGAATGTTAAGCCACCAGTCTATAAGGCAGACATATATAGAGGATAAGAGGAAGACGAATAGGAAGTTTTAAGAATTATTGGTTATAAGGACATTAATAATAAAATATAGTATAAAGTAAAGTGGACAAGCTATAATAAGACTACTTAGGAACCACTAGACAATTTAAGGAACGCTATAAAAAAGGTATAAGAGTATTAGAAGAAAAAAAATTAGAATGCATTAATAGGAAAAAGTTACCAAAGAATAAGTTACCTAAGGGGGACCCAAGAAGAGCACCTGCTAACGTATTTAGAGTTATTTCCCTCTCTATTAGAAGAGAATCCGTTCTTTTGTTGCCAAGTTCCTAAAAATCATATTCTATAAGTTTCCACTCCTTAAAACGCACCTTCTTACGCATCTTCTTAAGACGGATTAACTGAGCAGACACAGCCAGTTAAGAGTTAAAAGCACGCTATTAAGCAGCGGCAGCCTCTTACTTAGCATTATAAAAATAATAAAGTTTAGCCAGCGCTACTAAGAGCTTATTATTAAGTTTTATAGCAGCAGATTAAACCTAGGACCCTAGCAGCAATTAACAAGGGTACTTAAAGACTATTGAGAGTAATAGGGCGCGCATATTTAGCGTTAAAAACGGAGCGAACGTCGCATAATGACCAAATATTCGCTTTAATGCACTCTAAATATAAAGAGGATTGCCAAGACAAAGGACTTACTAACGCAATATAAACTAACCCCTCTTTCGCATAACAAGAACATAAAAATGGTATTACTTTACTAAGAGATAGTATCGCAGCAACGGTACAAGACTGGCGAGCTGTAAAAGAAGAAGAAGAAGCTTTAGGTATAATAAGCAACAATATTAACCAAATTAATTAGACAGACATTACACCTCTAGTAGACAACTTAAAGATGTTAAGAATCTTTAAGGACGAAGATAAAGAGGAGGGAGATGGTATTACGGACGCTTTAAGTATAATGCTATGACTACTTAGAGAGGAGTTGGAGGAAGCTAGTTAGTTAATATAGGTATAGTCTAGAATAGATCCAGTAGAACTATATAATAAGGAATAGTAACTAAGGTTATATAATATAATCTGTGTAATCTATATAATCTATAAGATCTGCAACAGAGTAAATAGAGTAGACAGAGCGGATAGAGTAAGGACTTTCTTAGGAGTTAGGATATGTATTTAAAGGACTACAGTCCCTACCTAGATAGTTCTTTCTTTATAGTAAATCTTAGAATATAATTAGAGTTAATCTATTAGGCAACTACTCCACTAGTTATTATTATACTTATTATGTTGTTGACTTCGTTCGTATATCTACACACCTAGCCCATTAACGAGTTTACCATAGTATTTCCTACAAGGCTTTCGTTACATATAGTATATTTTTATCTTCCTTCCTACTTAATAAAGTAAATTTCTAAATATATAGTTCGTTTTTAAGATATACTCTATTTTAGAAATAGATTTAATAAAATATTATTTTAATAAGCGTGGCTTAGAATTGGGTAATTGAGGTGTTTTGCTTAGGGAGGTGTCTCGTTTGGGGGGGTAGCATGTTACATTTTAATAACTTTAATTTTCGCGATGCAGATGCAAACAACTTAAATTTACATAATATTCTAACTTAATTAGGAAGGAACTAAACTAAATTAGTGGGGGGTATCTGTGTATTAATTAGGGGGTGTCTACGTGTAACGGGACTCCCGTTACAAGCGCTACGCCGTATGCGTAGCTGGTTCCTTTTCTTGTTCGACGACGTCGGCAGATAGTTTAACCGTGCGTATCACCAAATGCACGGCCTCACTAAATGCACGCTCCTCCACCATTTTTATAAATAAGTTTAGCGACCTATAACTCCACCATTTCTTGACGTATTTAATTTATTTTTAGCGAAATTTAAAGCTTAAAGGAATGCGAAACTTTCTATCTAATTGTCCCTCTCTAAAACCTTCTGTGTAGGTTTGGGTTGCCTCCTAGGTCGCTCGTATTGAAATACTACCTTGGTATCATTATTTATACTTTTAGGCTTAACCTCCACCTTTTTAGGAGATAGCTTCCTAATAGGTACTTTCCTAGGCTTTTTATTAGCCTGCTTAGCCTCTACTTTTAACTGTCTATCTATTGCTTGCTGCTCTTTCTTTGCCTGTCTCTGTGCCTTTGTAAGGGCGCGAAGAGGCTTCGGGGAAGATTTAAAGGAACAATATAAATTCTATCTAAATCTAAGGGTATATAGCTCTTAAAGAGAACAAGACGTTACGTAAAGAAGAGAAAGGAATAACCAGAGAATCTTGTAATTAAATAGTTAGGGGTCTTGGTCGATGCGTGCGCACATACGCACGCGGACGGACTTTGGTAGAATTCGATTAATCTGGCAGAACTTGGCAGAAGTTAATTAAGGCGTTAAGTTTATCTGTTAAGTGTTTTACTGAGACATTCCTACTGTAACTAGGCTAGTCCTGTTATAGTACCCCCCCTTTTAACCGAAGGTTCAAAATAATTCAATTTAGTTAAGAGTTTATAATTTTTTTATTATATATTGTATTTTTGCGTTAGGTGGTGGTCTTAGTAAGGCAAATCTAACCAATTAGATAACTTTAACCGCCAGTTAAAGTTCCTTAACATCTTGCGTATTACGTAATTATGTTATAAACATTATAACTTATTTCGAGTTCTTTTTAAATTTAAGTTTCGTGTATTTATGTCAGGTGGTAGTTATTTGCCTTTATATCGTGTCCATCCAGCCGGAGTAGGCCGCGAAGGATAGTCCTTATAGAATTCTTTTACTAAGGAAGGCGCGTCGGCCTTAATCTGATTATAGGTTTTTTAGGTTTATATTTTATATTCTTCCCACTTAATAAGAAGTTTAAATTGTTTAGATCGTTTTTTCTATTATATATTATTAATTGAGTTAATAAAGTAAGAACCGTTACCGTTGTTAACAATTATAGGAGGTAGTAGCGGCACTTTATAAGTTAAAGGTTTACCTTTTAAAGGTTGCAGTAAGCTTACGTAAAATATTAGGTATATTTTTATTTTAGTTGGCAGTTTAAGCTTATAGGTATATAGGCTTAGTTTCTTTTTAATTTAGTATAGGCCCGCAAACTTCTAATTAAGTTTCTTTAAGGGCCGTTAAGTCTTTATATTTTATGTATTTAGGTAAGCTATATCACCTTCTTTAAAGTCCTACGTGGGAGCTTATCCTTTATTTGCATGCCATTCCTGTACCGTTTAAGCGTACGTTAATTCACTTTATAGTAGTTCCGTTAACTGCTTTATTTAATTAGCGAAGTTGTATATATTAATTAACTGAATCTATTTAATCGTGGGTCCTGTTGCATTAATTTTAGGTTATGGTTTAAATCTAAGTTAAGGGTCTTGTCTGTAGGTTGCGTAGAACAGCGTTATATCTATTAATTTATTTATTATATTGTTCGTAGTAAACTTAGTTAAAGGCAGCTACTTTTCCCAGTTGTTTTACAGGTAGGAGTAGTATATTTATAGGTATTGTTCTATAATTGTATTTACAATTTTGGTTTAACCGTCTATCTCTAGATAAAATGCAGTTGAGAGTTGTGTTCGTATGCTTAATTGTTTATATAGAGCTTGCTAGAAGTCTGAAATAAACTGGCTTTTATAGTTGGATATTATTGAGTTAGGGAGTCTATGCAGCTTAAAGATATATTTAATAAAATATTTAGCTACTAAGATAACATTAATTAAGTCTATAGGAATTATATATCGCATTTTTATAAGGTGGTTAACTACTACTATAATATTCGTAAATCCGTTACTGCTAGGTAAATCTACTATAAAGTTGATTAAGATATTACGCCATCTTTGTATTAGAATTAATAATGGTTAGAGTACTCCTTATTTCTTTATATAAGAAGTCTTTTTATAAACACACGTTCTGTATACTTAAATATATTTTCGTATATAGTTGTATATTATAGGCCAGTAATATACTTGTTGGACTATTTTATATATTTTCACACAGCCAGGATGTCCCGCTATAGGAGAGTTATATATAAATTTGAGTATCTTAAATTGCAAAGGTTTGGAATTCGGGACTACTATATTCTATTAATAGTATAGTTAATTGTTACGAATTTTGCATTTGGCGAGTGTAATATCTTTATACTATTGTTTTTCTATTTAAATCGCTTCTATTATATCTGCTATCTATGCGTTGTTCTTGTATTTATATTTTATTAGCTTATTAATTTCTATTTCCTATTTATTAATTTCTAATTTGTTTCTATTAAGTTTTATATCTAGGAATATAGGACGTAGTTTCTTAAAATGTTTAGGGGGTAATAGGATCCGTAATTAATTTATAATCCGTTTATCTAAAGCGTTTATAGGTAGGTCTTATAATTATTATATTAATATGTTAGGCTTCTAATTAAGTTTGCCCGGTTAGTATATAATCTTAAAGTTAAATTATAAAAGGTATTTGGCCTAACGAATTTGGCGTTACGTTAATTACTTTATAGTTATAAAATACTGCAGGTTCTTATGGTCCGTTAATACGCGTATTGGGAATAATAATTCTTTAAGTTCTAGATACTATTGTTTAAAGCATCTAATAATTATAAGTAGTTCCTTATCGTATATCTTATAGTTTAATTTAGTAGGGGCGAGCTTTTAGGAGAGAAAGGCTACTAGACACAGCTTACCGTTCTTATTATACTGTGATAACACTCCCCCTAGGGCATAATTAGACGAGTCTGTTTTAATAATATATTTAAGGTTAGGGTTAAAGTAAGCGAGAATTAGGGCGGTTGTAAAGCGTTATTTTAAATTATTAAAAGCTTATTTATATTTAGCAGTTTATTTAAATTTTATATTCTTTCTTGTTAAGTTTACTAACGGTTAGGCAATTTTCGAGAAGTGGTTAATAAATTAATGGTAGAAATTTATAAATCCTAGAAATCCTTAAATGTTTTATACATTACTAGGGCTTCCCTAGTTTATAATAGTAGCGACCTTTTTAGGGTCCATTTTAATTCCGTTATAGGATATAATTAGGCCTATGTATGTAACTTTGGACGCATAGAACTTATATTTCTTAATATTGTATTATAAACCCGCATCTTGCAAATGTTTAAGGACTATTTAGACGTGTTTTTAATGCTTAAAAAGTAAAGACGAGTAGATTAAGATATTATTAATATACACAGTAATAAATATATTAAGGAATTCACGAAGCGTATTATTAATATATTGCTAAAACGTACTAGGACCGTTTTTTATACTAAACGGTATTACTAGGTATTTAAAGAGTCCCTATTGTATATAAAAGGCTATATACTTCTCATCTCCTTCTTGGACGCGAATTCGATTAAAGGCAGCAACTATATTAAGCTTTATAAAATATTGTGCCTTTACTAGGCGGTTGAGCGTCTCTTAAATTAAGGGGATTGGATATTGGTTTTAAATCGTAATTGCGTTTAGAGCTTAATAATTAATATAGAATCTTAAGCCTCCTTCTAGCTTTTTAATAAATAGTATAGGTAAGGCAAATAGAGATTAACTAGGGCGAATAAATCCTTTTTCTAGATGCTTATTAAGGTATTATTATATCACAAGCAGTTCTTCCTGTAATATACCATATAGCGGTCTAAACTTTGGTGTTATATTAGGTTTAAGTTCTATCTTAAAATCGTATATATTCTAATTTAGGGGTAGTTGGTTTGCAAATTTTTTTTTAAACTTATTAATTAGATTATAGTACTTTTTGGGCATAAGAGGTTAAGGGTTAATATATTGCTTTAGTTCTAGTGCTTTCTTAATATCTTCTATAGTTATAGCGAAGATTTTGTGGTCTTGTTTTTATGCTAACAAAATAAAAGGTGCGGCTTGTATTATACAAATTTTAAGAGGTTTTAGCGTAACATCTTCGCATTCTTTACTACTATTAGTAGTTATAGCCGTATCGTTTTGGTTTGGGGTCCATAGTAGGGGCAGTTTATATTATGTTAAATTTAAATAATCTTGTGTATGTTTATAGGGTTGGTGGTGTTTTAAGCAATAACTTTAGCAGTAGGTTATGCGGAATTTTAGTGTTTCTTTAACCCAGCTAATTAAAGGGTTGTATTATTTTAGCTATTTATATCTAAGTATTATCTTATATTACTTTAGGGGTGTTACGAATAAGGAAATATATTTAAGGTATTTACCTATCCGCATTTTTATAAGAGCGTAGTGCGTTAATTCGCTATATATTAAGGGTTTGCCGTTAAAGCCTTGTAGGCCTTAGGGCTTATTAAGTTTCTTTAAATTTAGGCGTTAGGTTTTTGTGTAGTTTGTATTAATAAAGCCTATACTAGTGGCTCCGCTATTTATAAGAATTTATACCTCTTTCTATTTTCTAAGTGTTTAAATTTTGCTAAGTATATTAAGGGAGTTATATTATGTATTAGCGCTAGAAGAGCCTAGATACTTATGCTTTTCTACTTCTTATCCTAAGGCGTAACTTGGCCCTAGGACGATTCGTTTTCCAAGTTAGCTAAGGGTAAGATGCTTTATAATAACTGGTTATAATTTATAGAACGAGTATAGATTAAGAAGTAAGTACGGCTTAAAAAATAAGTGCGATTTAAGAAGTAGGTGCGATTTAAAGACTAGGAGGAACTATAGCGGACTTTTTTAAAAGGGTAAGTTTAGTAATTCCTTTAAATATATCCTTTTTTACTATATCTAAAGCATTCTTTATTTGTGGCTTAAGTTCTTTGTTTATTGGTTCCTAAGGGTGTATAAGATTGAGTAATATTAAGGTCCATAGGGTTATATATAGGACTTTTTAGGTTTGGAGAGGGATCGCGTTTTAGGGTATATATTAGTTTCGTAGAGTTTTAAACATAAGGCGTGGTTAGCTTTAGAGAATAAGTTTGTTTGTTATATTAAAGGTCCTTATTAATTTATTAACATATTATAGCGAATTTGGGTAGGTTTTTTGGTAGTTCCCTACCTACTAACTAGGCTCTAATCTCATCTGAAATAACTTATTAAAGAGCAGCGACTTTAGCGGCTTTATTCCAATCTAGTTCGCTAATAAGGCCTAAAAATTCCAAAAAGAAGCTGGTAAATTCTCGGTTCCGTTATTATAGGTTTTTAAGTTTAGTGATAGCTGTATATTCATAACTGGCGTTATTATACGTTCGCTCTAGTAGGGAGATAAAGATTTTAAAATTAACGAAGGTCCTATTATGGAAGAATGGATTTATAGTTTATACAGCGTCCTTGCTTAAACGAGATATTCCATAGCTAATTTTGCTAGCTTTAGTAGGGTATTAGTTGTAGTTTATTAAGAGTTTAAGATGGAGCTTGGTTACAAAGGGATATAGGTTATTTTAATTTCTATTAAACATTAGAGGATTAGGGAGCTTTTTAGATTTTATAATAGGTATTAAATTTGTTATAGATATGGGTTAAATTACTATTACTAGTTTAAAGTTCGCGTTTAAGGGGCCAGGTTTGGATACAGTTATATTAATTTCGTTTATAGGCGGTGTTGGAGTCTTTAACGTAAATGCTTAGACGTTACGGAGTTCTTTATGGAGTGCTTCTATTAATTACTGATGCTGGGCTTCTAGTGCAGCCTGTTGCTAAGCTAAGGCATCCGTAAAGGACTGTTGTATTATGGTTAACTGTTCCCTAACTAGGGATATAATACTTATAGTTATTAAAGAGGATTTGGGTTCGTTTGCCATTTTAATAGTAGTTTTTTTTTTTAACGCAACGTAATGTAAGGGCGCGAAGAGGCTTTGGAAGATTTAAAGGAATAATATAAATTCTATCTAAATCTAAGGGTATATAGCTTTTGAAGAGAACAAGACGTTGCGTAAAGAAGAGAAAGGAATAACTAGAGAATCTTGTAATTAAATAGTCAGGGGTCTTGGTCGATGCGTGCGCACGTGCGCACGTGGACGGACTTCGGTAGAATTCGATTGATTTGGCAGAACTTAGCAGAAGTCGATTAAGGCGTTAAGTTTATCTGTTGAGTGTTTTACCGAGACATTCCTACTGTAACTAGGCTAGTCCTGTTACAGCCTTTAATTTAGCTTCCCTTTTTAGCCTTTCCTCCTTTGCAATCTCTCTATTAATCTTCCGCTGTTTAAGGTCTCTTTCTTTTTGCTGTTTATTAAACTGTTGCTTAACTTTCCTAGCCTCTTTTTGGAGCTGTTTTTAAGCCTCTTCCCTCTCTTTCTATGTAAAATGATCACGTGCCTGCTGGATCTTATTAGGACTAAAGATTAAGGCCTTACTCGGCTAATTATTGCGCATTTGCTTAAAAAGACCTTTGCCACAGGTACGCTGTCCCTTCTCCTTAATAAGAGAACCCCTAGGGTTGTTGTTTTCGTGTTTAAGAAGCTTATTTTATACGGTCAACGCCTCTACCGTATTAACTAATTTGCGAGTCTTTTTGCTTACACTTTAGTCTACTACACTCTTAATTAGCTTCCGTATAACCCTAACTTTAAAGCTTAAAAGGACTAATAATCTAGAAGAGTGTTTATCTTCCTCCGGAGGTTGCTGGGTTACTGCTTTAACCATATAGTTGTACTCTCTTGGCTAAAGACCGGTCTTCTTAAAGGCGCTTAGAATGTTCTTTTTTAAGAAGGCCTTTATAAAAGCTGCCTAGAAAATAGTAAAGAAGTCTCTCTTTGTAAACGACCTTAAGCTAGTATACTGTTGAAGCCATAGGTCTGCTTCTTTAGAGTAAAATTGCGCAAGTGGTCCGAAGAGACTAACGTTAAGTAGTTAGAGGCGGTGAGTTGAATACAACTGAAAAAATGCTAGGATAATTCTATATAGACCACACCAGTCTATAAAGCGCATATTTAGATGGCTATTATACCCATCCAATATTAGGAGGTGGTAGTCTCTCCTTTACCTAGCCTTCCCTTTCGTAAATCGGTTGAAAATATTGGTAAGCTACTTAAATCCTAGGTTCTTATTAGTCCGCCCCGTCGCAGTTAATGCAAAGTATATATTATAATCTATAGGGTTTACCTTAGTAACCTATATATCTTGTATGTCTCCTAAGACAGCCTAGTAGATTAATGTTGGGGGAGTCTAGGAGCCATCTATACAGATTAAGGCGACCAGGGTGATCCACTTATAATTACCATCCTGGCCTATAGCGACAATATTGCCTTTCTGGAAAGCTTCTTTTAAATAGACTCTTCGCATTTTGCGAAGTACTCCTATTAGGAAACCTTTCTTATCCATATTGTATAAGTTTTGCGGAGATATATTATATTCTCGTATTTTGGCATATAACTACTAATAATTAGCCATAACCTTATAAGCTAGGAACCTCATACTTGTTTAAACCATGCACGGTAGACCTCTGGAGAGTCTGCCTTCCTTCTAGCTAAATTAATGCTCCGTAGGAAGCCATGGTCAAGGCGATCTAAATGAGCTTTTATAAAGCACCAAGTCCAGCACTTTCCAGGCCTAGTTTTACAGATATCCATAGCAAGCAATTGGATAACTGGTATGGTAGGAGGAATCCCTTTATTAGAGAGTCTATTAATGTAGTTTACTAGCTCATTCTGCTGGGCTTTTGATAATAAAGAGTGGTGTATAGCTGTAATATTCTTATGGGACGTTGTAACACCTCTGTGCCTCCTAGAGAGGGTAGATTGATTGCATCCGAATTTATCTACAACGGCAGTATAATTAACATCTTTTTAGCCACAAATTGATGCCAATGCCTTGTCAATCGGCTTCATATTAATGGAGATATCAAGTGTTGAAATTCAATGTGTGTGGCGAGAGGCACCGTGCATTTGCCGAGACCGTGCATCCGCCCCGACGCCCTTATATAGATTCAGCCGCAGCTGCGTTCCTATTAAGTTCTCTAGCAATCCTCTTAAGTCTCCACGACAGCCGTACATAGCTATTAATTCTACGAATCTGATGCTTATTTATCTAGCGTTCGCATATAATATATTGTCATCATGACATTAGGATTACTCGCCCCGTCCAGCCAGATATTAACAATAGCGCAGAGCTATCGCGGGCTTTCTATATAGAGTCTTTAACGTATCTAGTCCAGATTTTTTCTTCCTTCTTTCTAGATAGCTACTATATCTAACCTAGCTCTTCTCCTGCTAGTATAGCAGCTACAGCAGGAACTCTAGAACCAGCGTACTAAGATCTAGTCGCTCCGATCAGACCTCAATGCCTTACACGTTAACATCCACTAGCTCCAGCTCTAGCTCCAGCTTTACCTCCAGACCCGCCCTACGCCTACCCCAACTACTTATCCACGTCTCCCTAATCCACCACGCTTTAATGGTAAGCCTTTTACGTTACGTACGTGGCTCCTATTAATTAGGGCAAAGCTCCGATCTAACTAGCTTAACGGTACTAACGCGTTTAACTATGTATGGGATTGCCTTAAGCAGTCTCAGTAGGCTTCTATCCTATACCTCCGCTAGTTAGCCAAAGATACCCAGTCCTAGAACCCTAAGGATATCTTCTCTTTCTTCTAGCGCCTCTACTATAACCTAAGAGAACAACAGGAGGCTATCTAGCGCTTTTCATCTATACGCTAGAGAGAAGAGGAGTCGCTTATTATATACCTTGCTTGCTTTAAGCAATTCGTATATAAAGCCAATGCTTCCTCTTAGCCAGACGTATCACGCGTTATAGCGCTCCACTATAGCTTCCGTCCTGCCCTCCGCCAGTCTCTTAAGGAGTTAAGTAATACCCTATTTAGCCTATTATATAGTAAGTACATCAAGCTTATCCAGTGCCTTAATTGCCACTCCTGTTACCTAATCCAGAGCCCGCCAGTCTAGAACCCACTAGTCTAGAAACCAGCCTAAAAACCCATCGCCGCCTATAAGCCTATAGACGTTAACCTCTAGCTCTAGACCGCTAGTCTTGCCCCTGCTTCCCAGTCTAGAAAAAAGTTAAGGGCCCCGCCTAGTTTCTGCTCCCATCTACTATCCGCTGCCTTATCGCGATCGCGATCGTCCTCTACTAAGTCTACTAAGCGTTGCGCATATCGCATAAAGAACGGATTCTGTCTCTATTATAGTGCACGTAATTACTGGATTGCCTAGTATCCACACTCCTATAACAACTCCTGACCCTACCCTATTAGACCTATCACCTCCTAGAAGGGGGGTACTATAACAGGACTCCCGTTATAAGCGCTACGCCGTACGCGTAGCTGGTTCCTTTTCTTATTTAATAACGTTGGCAGATAGTTTATCCGCCCCGACGCCCTTATATAGATTTAGCCGCAGCTGCGTTCCTATTAAGTTCTCTAGCAATCCTCTTAAGTCTCTATAACAACCGTACGTAGCTATTAATTCTACAAATCTGATGCTTGTTTATCTAGCGTTCGCATGTGATACATCGTCATTATAACACTGCGTATTAATTAGGGGGTGTCCGCGTATCAATTAGGGGGTATCCGTGTATCAATTAGGGGGTGTCCATTTACCGCTTCCCTAAATATTAATAACTTAGTTAATTAAGGTATAAGTATAGTAAAAGGGTCGCGTAAGCCTATATAATTAAATTATCTATAAATAAGGATCTAAAGCTAAAAAAAGAAAAAAAATTAGTAGTACTACTTAAGCTTTTATATAGCTCTTAAGTTATATAACTATAACTATCTAAAACTATTTATAACTGTTTATAACTATTTATAACTATCTATAACTATCTATAACTATCTATAACTATTTATAATTATTTATAATTATTTGCTATAATCTACTATTTTCTATTAGCGCTATAATATTACCCCCCCCCTTTAAAAAAGCCTATCCTTAGGCTTTATATATCTATATTATATCTATAGGGTATTTTTATCTTTATACTTAATAGGTAGCTTATTATCTTTATTATACTAATACTCTATTTACTTATTAAGGTAATTTAAAAGTTTTAGTTTATTAAGGTATTAGTTATAAAATTCTTTAAGCTTATAGAGACTATTTATAAACTTCTATATAGGGTACTAAGTAGGGTTTAGATTATATCCTTTTTAACTAATATAATTGTATAATTACAGCACCTGGTGTACGAACGCGTATTTACGCGTTCGGTGCACCAACCACTTGTATGCTAACTAATTAGGGGGGAGGCGCGTCAGTATATAGACCACGTAGTCTACCTTAATAAAATTAACAGTCACCACCATCCAAACGAGCATACAATACTATACGTATTTTGTGCCCCTAGATATAACTTACTTATATTATTAAATTGATATAAACACTGATTAGTAAGCGCGCACGGATTAGCAATTACTTAACACCTCCCCCAAGCAATACACAATAGTGACCACCTGTTTAATCCTAGTACGACCTGCTAGAAGGTTGGAAGTTAGGGATTACGGACCTATTACTAACTCTGTATACTTATTTAAGTCTTAGTACGGTTTACTAAAAGTATAATAGATGCGAATATAGACCTTTATAGAACCCCCTATCCTTAAACCTTAAACCCCTATTCTTACTACACCCTCCCTTAATACCCCCGACCTCTTTTTGGACCCCTTATAGAAACCCCCCGCCCTCCTATAAACTATTATAGACCTACTAATTACTTTTACGGACCTGTTAATTGCCTTTACGGACTACTACAAGACCTCTTTTACCTGCTACGTACTACACCACATATATAGTATAGCAGACCTAAGCAAGCAAATTAGCAAAGGTTAAAAGAAGTGGAGTTAGGGAGTTAACCTTACGTCTACGGACGGCGTTAACGACTATATTAATTTCAAAATCCTTAAATACGGACACTTTAACCTCCTAAACGACGATCTATAGGAATAATATAAGGAAGACTTTACGGACTTTACAGAAGCTATTTTTAAGGCTTACAACCTTGTAGCTATCTACAACCTACAGACCCTCTTGCGTTACAAAGGTGTATGGGTTAAGAAGGATAAACGAGTTACTATTATATGGTCTTTGTACAATACATTATATAAAGAGGACTAAACGGAATGGACTAAAGAGGAAATCCTAAACTAGGTTAAAGCTATTAATAAACTCTTTGCTTCTCCTAAACTTAATAGCATTACTGGCCTTATACCTAACCTACTTAATTAAATTCGTCCTATAAACCTAAGCGATTTTAGAATTAATCTTATAGGCTAAAGTATACCTAATACTGAAGTTACGGACCGCAATACCCCTATAACCCAAATTACGGACTATAATACCCCCATAAATTAAAATATGGACTAAAACCCTCCTGTTGCTTAAGTTACAGACTCGTAAACCACTTAAATAAAGACCTATAGTAAGGAACTGGCTAACCTAGCCAAGCTCTACACCGACAAATCTAAGTATAGCGGTGAAAATGACAACTTTAACTTTAAACTAACTATCTTTATGGACCTCTATTAGAAGGCTGATATTCCTAAATAGGAGTTTAGCCAAGCCTACTCTACCATGCTGCGCGGCCTAGCACTTAACCACTACTATACTAACCTTAAGAGCAACCCCCTTGGTGTTACCTTTAATAAGCTATACAAAGCCACACATAACTACTTTAAAGGACCGGAATATAAATGTAATATCCTTACCCAATAAAATGCGACCAAGTTACGGACCGTAATAGATAAGAACACTAAAAAATTAACTATAGAGTGCCTGCAAATCCTTATTAAAGACCTCCGCCACCTATAGCACGGTCTTAATATTAAGCTTTAAACGGACGACTTCCTATACAATAAACTTATTACGGCTTGCCAGGAAATGGAACCCTATAAATACGCCTATTATAAGCCTGTAGACACCGTAGCTGGCCTTATTAATAATTTACGGTCCTCTATTATAATGTACAAAGCCTTAAACCCGCTAGGTAGTACTTAAGCCTTTATTACAGACCTATAAAATCCGCAAACTAACTTAAATGCCTACTTTATAGACCACTACTACCGCTAGCAGTACCTGTATTAACTAAGTCCTGCCTGTAACCCCTATAATAACTCCTGTATAAAAGCATACCCCCGTAGACAAACTAGCTAAAAGTGCTTTATATATAGTAAGAAAGGATGTTGGTCTACAAGGTATACCTAGGAAGAACGTAATAGGTCTAAGAAGAGATTTAATAAACAAATTAACCAGTTTATCTTAGAATACAAAGAAGAGGAAGTAGAGGAGTCCCTTAATAAATTAATAGAAGCCCTTATAATTAACTTTAACTTAGATACTTAGGAATAGGAGACCTTAAAGACATTCCTAACTACTTTTAGACCTTTTACAGATAGCTAAGCCTTTAATACTATAACTGTATTAGCCAACTGCTCCTTTATACACTTAATTATACCTAAAAACCAGCCTATAAGCACACCTGTTGGACCCGCTATAGATATTACGGACTGCGAACAGGACCCATTTGCATATATTACCACAGAACGCTATACCCCTAAAGAATTCCATAGCGTTATAATCGATATAGGTGCCTCTAAGAAGTCTACTATAGGTTACAGACAATACCTTATATATAAGACCACCGTAAATAACAATATAGATATTAATACTATACAAACTAGGGCTGTAAACGTCTAATTTGGCATCGGCTTAACTATATTAATTAGATTAGTCGTAATTAAGACCCTAATTAGCCTAGTTAACTTCTATATAGTAAAAGCGGATACCCCTTTTCTACTCTATCTTATAGATATGGATAGGTTACAGGTCTACTATAACAATATTATGGATACCTTAATTGGCCCCACAACTGCCCTAGGAAATAAGCATGTCACCCTACCAATTGTATAACAATTTGGACACCCGTTTCTTATATAGGGAGAGACCTTATAGACCTACATTTAGGAATCTTTTAACTATAACCTATGCTACCTTACCAGTACTAAAATCCACCGCCTATACCGCCGTTTCGGCCACCCATCAGCCAAAAAGCTGTATAGAGTCCTTAAACGCTCTGGACATAATAATGTTAATAAGAAGGCAATTAACCACCTAACTAAATACTGCTCCTTTTACTAGAAATACAGACGTTCCCTAGGCTAATTTAAGTTCACCCTTTATAAGGATCTTAATTTTAACCACTTAGTATTATATATAATTGACAAGGTAACCCGTTATTAAGCCGCCTGTTAGTTGTAAAATATATCTATAAAATATACCTAGGATATTTTATAGACCTACTAGATTAATATATACCTTAGACCTTCTAAGTATATTACCCATAACGCTAGTAGGAACTTCATTAGTAAGGAATTCTAACAGTACGCTATAGCTATAGCCATTTTAATAAAAGCCGTCCCAGTTAAGGCGCACTGGTCTATTAGGCTTATTAAATAAGCTTATCTAGCTTTATAGAGAGCTTACCAGATTATTATGGACAAGTATAAGGACATCTAAAAGAAACTAGCTTTATAGATAGCTATAAAAGCCGTTAATAACACCACTGGCCCTAATAGACTAGTACCTACCCTTTTAGTTTATAGAGCCTACCTAAGGATGAGCAACCTAGGCCCTCCTGCCCTATCTATTACGGAATAAGCAGCTGCAATACGGAAGGCAATGGCCGAAATAGTTAAACTACAGGCTAAATAAGCTGTTAATAGCGCCCTATATAACCGCAACGGACCTAACACAATCTTAGTTTATAACCTCCCGCTTAATTCTAAAGTCCTTATATGGCGTAAGAGCGGCAATTGGACTAGACCTTATTATTTACTGGCTGTAGAAGACAAAACATGCTACATATAACTTCCTAGCAGACTAACTAGCTTTAGAAGCACGTCCATAAAACCCTATTTTTAGTCTAAAAATACCTATAACGTTAAACTAGATAAACTAGAAGCACCCTTGCCTACCCTAGAAGTTCTCCGCAAACTTACTAAACCCGCTAAACCTGCCGTAAAGCATAGCTAAGGACGCCCCTAAAAGCACCCCATAACTAAGAACCCCGTAATAGAGAATTACCTAACCTCTATAGGTACATCCGCAAGACAACTCCCACCTGCGGATATATTAGTCTTAGTATAGGAAACCACTTTTACGGACTTATAACGCAAGGAGATTAACAGACTACTTAAAAAGGGCGTCTTTGTGGTTATAACAGAGAGAGACGTTCCGCAAGGCGTCCATATATTTAACTTACGCTTTGTTAATAAAATTAAGCACCCTAGTACTAATAAAGCCTTTAAAAAATCAAGGCTTATTATATAAGCTTATAATAACTAGGGAAAGGACTTAGTCCTTACGCAGTTGCCTATAATTTAACGAGTTAGTTAACGGATTATACTTGCACTTATACCTAGACTATAGCAAACTAAACCTATAGCCCTCTACTTATAGGATATTTTATAAGCCTATATATAGTCTAATACCTACCTAAGTAGGGACATCTTTATATAACTACCCCTTAAGCTTAATTTGTAACCAGGAACAATTTTATAGGTTATAAAACCACTTTATAGAGTGCTAGAGGCTAGAAACTACTAGTTTAAGATATATTACCAGCATTACGTCTATAAACTTAAGATAGAGCAGTTAACCTATAACCCCTGCCTCCTATACACCCTATTAAACGGCCTTGGCATTGTTGGACTCTAAATAAATAATACTCTCTTTTTAGCGGACCAGACTTTTGCGGATACTAAAGAGACTAAACTGCAAGAAGCTAAGTTCTTAATAAAGCCGTAAAAGTAGTTAACTAAGCAGACCCTAATTAAGTTTAACAGAGGTTTAATTATATAAAAGGGCAACTTAATCTAGTTAACTTAGGAACACTAAGCTCAAAACCTAAGGCTTATTATAGCAAAGCCTACGGACCTTACTAGTTCCCGCAAAGAGACCCATAAGACCATAAATATAAAGGACTAATACATTGCACAGCGTGTAAGAGGCGCCTATATTGCCACAATCTATTAACCTAAATCTGCCTACAACTTATCCTTTACGGCCCAGGTAACAGATCCGTAAGAGGAAAATATTAAGTAGCTTAATAAGCGTATTTAGTAGCAAATTAACAATGTAACAAGAGGACTTACTTTTATACCACTAGACCTAAATTCCCTTAGCGTACTAGTATTTATAGACGCCTCCTTTGCTAATAATAGGGACCTATCATCACAAATCAGCTTTATAATTATACTTACAGACTATAATTAGGACGCAAATATACTATATTAGTCTTTAATTAAATGTAAATAAGTAACCCACAGTGTACTAGCTTCTAAACTATATGCACTAGCTTATAACTTTAATATAGCAGCCGTAATTAAGTTAACAATCCAGAAGATTCTATAATTGGAGTAACTACCTTTGGTCCTATATACTAACTTAAAGTCCCTTTATAACTGCCTAGTCAAACTAGGTACAATATAGGAGAAGAGGCTTATAGTTAACCTAATATGCTTATATTAGGCCTATAAACGACATAAAATTACAGAGGTTAAATAGATTAGCAGCGGAGATAACCTAGCGGACGCTATAACTAAGGCAAAGCCGTATTAAGCTCTAAAAACCCTAATTAATACAAATAAGCTCAATCTAAAGGTTACAGAATAGGTGGAACGTGACTAACGGAGCACTTATGGTTTATTTACGGCCCGTTAGAAGACCATACAGTTTACTTTATAGACTGTAAGTAGGACTTACGGCCAGTTTAAAGCACCGTTTGGAAGGCAGCCCAAAAGGCACCTTAGGAGGGATTTCCTATGTATTTCTTTTGTGTTCTATGGTTCCATTAAAGTAATTATGGGGGCTATATACAAGTGGGCCTATTTTTAAGTGCCGTTAGTGTATAATTACAGCACCTGGTGTACGAACGCGTATTTACGCGTTCGGTGCACCAACCACTTATATACTAACTAATTAGGGGGGAGGCGCGTTAGTATATAGACCACGTAGTCTACCTTAATAAAATCAACAGTTACCACCATCTAAACGAGCATACAATACTATACGTATTTCGTGCCCCTGGATATGACTTACTTGTATCATTAAATTGATACAAACAATAATATTTTAGTATTCCCCTTATAAGTTTATAGATTGGTATATTTTTTTAATTTTCTATTTATTATTACTATTAACTTAAATTAGTAGGGGTAGTTTATTCTTTTATTTAAATAATGAGTTATTTATAGCTTTTTATAGCTTCTTTAGTAAGAATTTAGGGTGGACCTTAATTAAATCTAAAAGCCTTACTTTATATAAGTTGCCTCTTTTTTAAGAACCTTATATAGTCTTACTATTTAATAGTTTAGCTTATAGCTAGGCCATTTTATTTTTTTAGTTCTTTATTATAACCTAGACCTTATTACCTATAGTAAAATTAAGCTTAGGCCTATACTTATTTACTTACTATTCTATTAACTTTAAGGCCTTTTTTAAGTTTATATAAGCTACTTTCTAGGCCTCTTCTAAGTATTTAGTATAATGCCGTACTTTCTTATAAGATAGTTTTTTATATATAGTCTATAGCCCTTTTAGTTTTTCCTAGTTAAAGCTTATATAGGGTAAATACCCTATTTTTAGCTAGATAGGTGCAAATCCTATAAAGTTATAGAGTAGGGTAGCCTAGGTATAGTTTATTAGAGGTAGTAGTTTAGCTTAGTTATTTTAAAAATAGGTAATAAAGGGTTAGAGTCTCTAATTTAAATATTAGTTTATAATCTTTATCTAGCTATCTATTTAGAGGTAATATACTATAAAAAGCTTTAGCTTAATACCTAAGATTTAGGTAAACTTATTCTAAAAAGCTAATATAAACTATAGCCTATAATTGGATATAATAGTATTTAGTAGATATAGTAAATATATAGTTAGGCCGTCTCTTTTATATTAATATTTTTATAATAAGGAATTAAGAACGGGCGCTTGCTAAAGTGGTTAACTATAACTATAGCTATATTATATCCATTACGGTCTATAGGTAGCTTATAGAAATCTATAAAAATATACTACTAAGGGCGCTCTAATATTAGGAATGGTTTTAATAGTCCTAGGGTCTTATTTTATAGAATTATAGACCTATAGTAGTTATTACGGTTTTATATATAGCGATTAATATTTATAACTATTCTAGGCTAATAGTAATAGTCGCTAATAATTTACGAGTCTTATTTTTTTTAGAGTAGGCTATAAAGACCTAGGTATACGCCTCTGCAATAAGCTAAGTCTATAAGTTCTATTTCTCTACTACTACTAGCCGTTTACGGTACTTAAAAAGTCTATTTTTAAGGGACTATAGGCTTATAGTATCCTTTATCTTTTTATAGTACTTCTATAAAGAAGGGGCTATATAGTTTACTTATAGTAGTTTATTAATAAGGTTAAGTTCTATAGAGTTAATAGGACATATCTTAGCGTTTAAAAAGTCTATATTTGTGACGGCGCTGGGGCGCGTCACCTAGTCAGGGGTTCGCTTAGGACTTGGCATGTGTATATAGACGTGGCCTTACCACCTTCTCTTGCTCCTCAGCTTAATATCTTCGTAATATAGTATTCGTTCGCTTCATCTTGGAAGCATTTGTTCAAGTCTTCGTTAAGACATTTGTTTAATGGTTTGAGCCGTTACATTATATTAAGCTCCCCAGTTATACGCAGGCTGTGGTATCTCAGGTTCTCAGGTTCTTAGGTTTAGGTCTTAGATACCCTAGGCTCGCGTCTCTTTTTTATTATTACTTTCTTCTATTGAAATGGATCCGATACAGGCTATTGCAGATTTATAGGCCCAAGTTAGACAGCTATAGGCGGAGATCTAATTTTTATGTTCTATTTTGACCACCCCCTCCTAACCGAAACCCTCCCTTCCAGACCCCAAAAAGTTTAACGGACGTTCTCATACATTCGACACTTGGCTGCTGTTGATTAAGGCAAAGCTACAGGTTGATGGTGCGGCTATTAGTGATATAGTTGCGCAGTTCTACTACATATACTTAAATTTTGATAGCAGTGTATAGCCAATGGTTCTCCCCCAGCTTGGATAAGTAGAGAAGTTAAATATATAGGATTACAATACGATTCTAGATTAGTTGGCATAGGTATACAATAATCCAAACAAGGTTTAAAAGGCAGAAGATAGGCTACTGTCCTTACGTTAAGGTCTCGATTTAGTACCAACCTATATATTAAAATTTGAACGCGTTCTGTACGAGGCAAGTAGGCAGGATTGGCCAGATATTAATAAGATATTAATATTTAGGAACGGGCTAAGCTCTACTATCCGCAGCAGGCTTAATTAACGGCTTAATCTGCCGCAAAAATATCCTAATTTTGTTTGAACTATTTAACAACTAGCCGGTTGATCTTCTTCTACCGTATAATCTTCTGGCAATAGTAACGGCAACTACCAACGCGGATTGGAGCCTATAGATATAGGCGCTATCGGAATTAACGCAATTAACGTCCCTACCCTATAATCCACTAGTCCTTAATCTGCCCCACGATTAACCAACTCCCCTATAGGGCCCCGTGCTTGATCTATATCACTAGCTCGCTGAGTACAATACAGATTAGAAGGACGCTGTATACGCTATAGAGCGCATGACCACTGGGTTAAAGATTGTCTGTTAGAGCCACTTAAGAAGTAGATTAGTATAACGGCCCTCCACAACTATAACCAGGCTCTCTAAAAACAGGCTCTTCGCGATCTGGCTATCTATAATTAGGAATTTGAAGTAGAATCAGATTTGGATGTAGATGTGGAGATTGGTCGGTTATAAAGGGGTGAAATTTAATTAACTATATATAAGGTAGACGAGCACCTAGAGAATAAAGCCTGAGGGTAGGCTTTTTCAAAAAGGGGGGGGGGTGATGTGACGGCGCTGGGGCGCGTCACCTAGTTAGGGGTTCGCTTAGGACTTAGCATGTGTATATGGACGTGGCCTCACCACCTTCTCTTGTTCCTTAGCTTAATATCTTCGTAATACAGCATTCGTTCGCTTTATCTTGGAAGCATTTGTTCAAGTCTTTGTTAAGATATTTGTTTAATGGTTCGAGCCGTCACAATATTTAGCTCTACCCGTATTTAAGGGTTAAGGTACTCTAGTTATAATAATATCTAGGTCTATAATAAGATCTTTATAGCTATTTAGTTATCTAGATCCTATCTATACCTTATAAGGACATCTATATAATTTATGGCGCCTAGCTAGTATATAATTAGGAAGTTAAACTAGGATAAAATATCCACCTAGCGTACCTACTAGGTTACAAGGGCCTTTATTATTATAAAATATTCTAAGGCTTTATAATTAGAGACTACTTAAATAGACTTGGTGTCCCTTTTAGCTATATATACTAGTGCTAAAAGTTAAAGATAATAGCCAGTATTTCTTTATTATAGATATAGTAGTTTAGCTTATCATTTACTATAGTCTTTAAATAGTAAGCAATAGGGTGCTATTCTCCGTCTATCTACTTTTAGAAGTAAACGCTAGCTATAATACTATCTAAAGTATTAGTCTTTAGTATTAAGGGCCGTTCTAGGTTAAAGTAAATAAGTAAAGGAGTAGAGACTAGTCGTTTCTTAAGCTTATTAAAGGCCTACCTATATATAATATTAAAGTAAAAGGGCTGGTCCTTATAGGTAAGTAGGCTTAGGGGCTAGGTAATTTTACTATAGTTTTTAATAAAGTGTTAGTAGAAGTTATAGAATCCTAAAAATAATTATACCCCCTTTATAGTCCTTAGGGGTACCTATTAATTAATTATAGCCATCTTTTTTAGGTCTGCCTTAATTCTATCTATATTAATAATAAACCCTAGGTACTTTATACACTTAACACTAAATTCTAATTTCCTAATATTAGTGTTATAGAACCCTACTATAGGGGCCTCTATAGGAGAGCCCTGTGCTCTTATATATACCTCGCGTATAGCTTACGTTAGCTATATATAGGTATATTACCTCCTTATGCTTTTAACCCTTATAATTAATTATATAACGTCTTATAGACTCCTTAAATATATATATTTTATAGCCACTGCCCTCGTCCTATAATATTACATTACGCCTTTTTACTACTAACGTTTAGCCTATAACCAATTCTACGTCTTTGTAATATTGCAGGCGCTGCTAAAAGCTGCGTGTTTATAAGTTACCTTACTTTATACTTCTAAGGAACCTATAATAGTAAGACAATATTTCTTACTAGCCACTATATTAAACCTAAAGAACAATCTAATACCTATACTTAACCTACAATGCCAATCAATCCCAGAAGAATTTGATTTATTAGCCCTGGCCTTAACCCCTAAGGAGGTGGACACTAATAATATCTTATCTTTTATTAATTATATAATTACAGATAAGCAAGCAGAAGGGCTATTACCTATTAAAATTGAAATATAAGACGCCAAGATATTTATAAAAATAGTAGCACAAGAACCTAATAAATATTACCACCTTTTATAGAACTACTACCTAAGGCTTATATAAGCTAAGATGCGTACTATTTAAGATTGCGATATTATCTAAAACCTATAAGCCTATAAAGCGCTTACTAATAACATATATTAAGAAACTAAAGATAACCTCTGTGTGTTTAAACATAATATCCAAAAGTTAAAAAAGGCCAAAATTGCACCTATTGCTATAGTTACTAAAAAAGAGGGCATAATTAAGTACCTATAATCTTAGCTTAATAAGTATATTTGTAATAACGCTAGACACCTTTTTACTGTATATAACGCCATCTAAGCCTTTATGCCCCTAGCAACCTTACCTACTTAACACTTAATAGAGGGTTAATATTAAGCAGCTTTATCTAATAGGAACCCCTACTAAAGCAGCAATAATAAAAGCCATAATAATTAAACCTAAGCTGCCACTATAGGGTCTAATATATATTACCCTAATCCCCTAGTCTTTTAGGGGGACTATAAGGAATATAGCTACTAAAAGATGTAAATCTATAAGAAACTAATTTAGAGTGCCTGCCTTTTTCCTATAGAAGACACTAAGATTAGCTATATTATTAGGCGAATAAAGGGTATACTGTTTAATAGACTCTTTATCTAATAGGAGACTAATAGCCCTTAGAAGTGATAGTTCTATTAAGAAGTCCTTAATAATCTTAACCTAATATACTGTAACTATAACCTACTAGCTACTAACTAAGCTAAACTATATGCCCTAAAGATGAGCCCTACTAAATTATTTAATAAGTTCTATATTAAATTCTAGGAATATACTAGAGCCCTTACCTAAGATAATATTAAAGACTAAGAAGATCTCCTTAAAAAAGTTACTTATTGCCTTAGTTATATAGCTACTAGCCACAACTATAATAATGTCTATAATATGGTAGCAGCCCTATAGAAGATCAAATAATAACTAAATTAGATTACTACTGCTAACCTTTACCTAAAGACCTCCCTATAAAAGCCCCCCAGACCTACTAATACCTACTACCTTAAATATTACTAGAGCCAATCTTAACCTCTCTATACTAACCTTTCCGTAAAAACTCCTAGATAGAAAATATAAGCTACTCTAGAAACTAGGACGTTGCTATAGATACTATTAAGAAGGCTGTTATTATAATAACCTAAACTACCTAATAGCTAGGTTTAGTAGCTACTGCTTAATACCTACCCTAGTACCATAAATACTAAATATATTACTACGTGCTACTACTATATAAGATAAAGATATAGTAATAGTAGTAGGGTCAGATATAGAAATGGAAAACGCTAAGTTCTAGCCCTAAGTTATAGGTTAGGACACCCTAATAATAGAGGGATCTATATATTAGCCTACTTAATAGATAACTTAGTAAAGATAAATAGACGGAAATAAATAGTTTTACCTAAAATAGGAACTACTGCCAAAAAATAATATAAAAGCTATTCTATAATTAATTGTGGAGCTATTAATAAATTTATAGATACCTAATTTATATATACTTATATCCTACCTACCTTACCCTTTACTAAAGCCCACGCCCTATAATTTGCTAATAATAGTTATACCGTATAGAAGATTACCTATATAGTATAACTTTACCTAAATATAAACGGGCACCAGGAAGAGCTCTAGGCCTATATTATACTACTTACTAACTACCCTATTATCCTTAGAATAAACTAGCTTAAATAATATAACCCCGCTATTAACTAGAAAAAGAAAAAAGTAACCTTTAACTTTAAATACTACAGAGAGACTTGACTAGGGCATAGCCTAGCCGCCTCTATTTACTCCCTAGGATATTAACCTAAGAAACCCTTTATTACCCTACCTATAACCAACTGCTACTATATAAGTACTGTGGCCTTTTACTGCATAGCATATAAAAAAGGCTAGACCGTTACTATAGCTTCCTAATTATAACTATATAAGCTTAATAAAGAATAGGACTATGTCCTCTATAGTAATAGGATAGATATAGTTAACCTTTTAGAAGATAATGCCCCTATAGAACTCTATAAACTTTTACCTTTAGACTTTAAAATTTTTATAAAGCTTAGAAAAGGATTTACTAATAAGGAACTCTATAAGCTCCTTCCTAAGAAATACTATAACTTTATTAATATATGCTTATAAAAGGACGTAAATATACTCCCCCTATATTAACCCGATAACCATACTATTAATATTAAATAAGGAAAAACGCTACCCTATAAGAGACCCTACCTAATATTAAAAGATAAACTTCTAGTTGTTAAAAAGTATATTAACAAGCACCTTAATAAAGGATTTATTTATCCTAGTATATTCCTAGCAGTTATTCTTATGCTCTTCATTAAGAAGCTAAAAGGAGGTATTTAATTCTATATTAACTATAGAGGACTTAATACTATTATAATTAAGAACTAATACCCCATACCGCTTATATATTATTATTCATTGCTTAACGTCCGATTCGGATCCCTGTTGGGCCCACGCGGGCTACTCCTTATATACATGTGGGGAGAAAACTCTACTTGAGAAAACCCCGTGATCCGTCTCCCCGCCTTTTGGGGCTCGCTTGCGAGTCGCCTGCGAGTCACCAGTGGTGCTCTACTACCTTACTTTTTGACCTCCTTGGGAACCACTGCTGCCGTAACAAACCTACGGACGCGCTAGTATCACACACTGTACTCTACTCCTGTAGAGTTATTAGGGGGCGCCTGTTACTCGCCCCTTTGCCTTCCATTGCATACCGCTTATATATAAAATTCTTAAGCGGCTTAGCTAAGCTAAAATCTATACCAAGCTTAATATTATTGCCGCCTTTAACCACTTTTAAATATAGAAGGGTAATAAAAAGAAAACCATATTTACATCGCGCTTTAGCCAATTTAAATATACTATTATACCTTTTAGCGTATATAATGGCCTAGGCAGCTTTTAAAGCTATATTAATAATACCTTATAGGACTATCTTAACGACTTCTGCTTTGTATACCTAAATAATATACTTATTTATAGCGATAACCCTTTTAAGCATACTAAGTATATTTAAAAGGTTTTATAGCGCCTTATGGATATAGGACTTTATATTAATCTAAAAAAGTATAAATTCTTAGTTATAGAAGTAAAACACCTTAGACTAATTATTACTACTAAGGGTATTTATATAGACCCTAAGAAGGTATATATAATTGCAGAATAGCAAACCCCCCACTATATTAAAGACGTATAAGCCTTCTTTAGTTTTACCAACTTTTATTAAAAATTTATATATAACTTCTTAGGTGTTATAGCACTACTTATAGTAATAATATAAATAAAGGGCCTTTCTGTAAAAGGGAGAAAAATATATCTATATTTTATCTAGACGCCTAAATATAAGAAGGCGTTTTAAGACCTTAAAAATGCGTTTACTAAAGCAACTATCTTAGCTTATTTTATACTAGGACAATAACTCTATTTTAAGACTAACTCCTTAGACTATATTAACACAGACATCCTTTTCTAGATAGGTAATAAAGGTCTTCTCTAACTAGTTATATTCTACTTATCTAAGATTATACTATAAGAATATAACTATAAGATCTATAATAAGGAACTCCTTATAATTATATAAACGTTTAAAGAATTCTAACTAGAGCTTTTCTTAGCAAAACCTAACTAGCTAACTAAAGTCCTTACAGACCATTGCAACCTTAAGTACTTTATAACTATAAAATAGCTAAACTAACGCTAAGTATACTAGAACGAGTTCCTCTCTAGTTTTAACTTTAAAATTATATATAGACTAGGAGTATAAGGTACTAAGCCTAATAGCCTAATACGCTACTTATAAGACCTTCCTTAGTCTAAAGATAACCCTTATAATTAGTTCTAATAATAGACAATCCTAAAAGTATAAAATCTGGCCTTAGGTATACTACCTATAATAAAACCAACTATACCTTAGCTTTATACCACAGAACTAGAGTTACCTCCTAAAATTAATAAGCTTATTATTATAGTATATAACATCTCTATTAACCCATTACTATATTAACTTATTACTATAAAGACTGCTAGCGCCTATACGTTACCTACCAACCTTTAAAGCCTAGGCTAAATTAATATAGTGGCCTTAGAAGTAAAAGAGAATAGGCTCTATTATAGAGGCCGCCTATTTATCCCTAACTTAGAAAATCTATAATAGCAACTAATCTAAATAGCCTATAACCTCTAATTAAGCAGCCATCTAGGTAGAGAAGGAACCTATAAGCTTCTTAGCTAATACTACTTCTAGCCAAAAATAATAGACTTAGTTAAACACTTTATAGGCGCCTATTACGGTTATAAGCGCGCTAAGGCCTTTAATATAAAGTATTAAGGACTACTATACCCTCTACTAGTACCTATATAATAATATGCAGATATTACTATAGATTTTATTATTAACCTGCTACCCTATAAATAACACGGCTGTACCTATAAGAATATCCTTATAATAATATACTGACTTATAAAAGAGCGCCACTATGTCCCAACTAAAGGCATAGCTATTAGTAACATTACTAACGCCTTTTTTTATATAAAATCTACTAATTATATAGGTTACCTAACTTAATTACGTTCGGCTAAGGTATATAGTTTAACTTTAATATATAGAGACAAATCTACTAACGCCTTGGCATCTTTATTAAGATATCTATATTCTTTTACTATAAAACTACTAGGTAACCAGAAAATGATAATACTAGTATAAAAGCGTACCTATAATAGGTAGTCGCCTATAGTTAAGATAATTAGGTAGATTACCTTCTATTAGGTAAATTCGTAGCAAATAACTATATCTTAACTACTACAGGACTTACCCTATTTTTTATAAATAAGGGTTATTACCCCTAATCTGGCATAGAGCTACCAGAACCTATTAATAAGAAACTACTATATAGAAAACGCCTTAAGATGCTACTTACTAACTGGTATATAGGCTATATAAAAAATCTACTTAACTACTATAAGGGAGAAATGGCCTAGGCTTAAGTAAAGTAGGCCTACTTTGCTGACTGTTATAAAACGCCACTACTAGAGATGCGTGTTGACGACTAGGTATAGCTAAATATATATAATATCTCTACGCAAAGGCCTATAAAGTTACTTAATTATAAGAACCTTGGCCCCTATTTAATTAAACAAGTTCTTAATAGAGGAGCTGTATATAAGCTAGAGCTCCTACCTACCCTAACCACCTATAGGATATAGCCTATATTTTACCTATAGCTACTATACCTTTACTAGCCTAACACCTTACTAGAATATATATAGCCTAAACCCCTATTAGTACTAATCTAAGATAAGAACAAAGATAAGAACTATAAGGAGTGGACCATTAAACAAATTATTAACTCTAAATACTTTAGCAAAGGTAGAGGACGGCGGCTTTACTACAGAGCTATCTATATAGGATTTAATATAGATTAGCCAGAATGGTAATTATAGGAAGACTTTAAAAATGTAAAGGATTTAATGAGCGACTTCTATTACGCAAACCTATAGAAACTGGGCCTAAGTAGAGGTTTTATGCCTAATCCTCTATAGGAGCCCTTATAGAGTTAAACCGTTATATACTACCACGTAAGGGCAAATTGCTATTAGATTGCTGTAGGTTGCTATTATATAATGGCAAAGTGTGATTATATAACTAGAATATTATTAAGATGTTTAGGAACTTTAACCGGCGGTTAAAGTTGTCTAATTGGTTGGATTTTTAGGTGCTAAGCCTTATTATATAACGTTGTTTTAAGCCTTTAGCAATACCCCTTATTTTTCTTCTCTATACCTTAAGTGTCCCTTCTATATATATATAGTAACCACAGCGTCGCTGAAGCTCTGCCTCTATAAGAGGGGGGGTAGTATTATAGAACCCTACTGCAGGGGCCTCTATAGGAGAGCCCCGTGCTCTTATATATACCTCGCATATAGCTTACGTCAGCTACGCGTAGGTATATTACCTCCTTACGCCCTTAGCCCTTATGATCAATTATGTAACGTTTTGTAGACTCCTTGAATATATACGCTCTATAGCTACTGCCTCTTGTCTTATAATAGTTACTAAGGTTTTAGGCCTCTTTTAGGGTCATTTAACGGGTCTAGGGGTATACACTGTCTAAAATCTCGTTATTTAGGCGATAGAGCCCTTATAAAGAGTAGCTACTATTCCTAAAAAGGAACCAATATTGGCAATGTTATATTACCGATATATTTCCAATAACCAATATTTTATTAGTTTGTATTGGTTTGTATTAGTACTAATACTACTTATCTTATTTTATAAATTAGACACTTTATAAAAGATTTGTTCCGTAATATAGGATAATATATAAACCCTCTAAAACTCCTATAAACTTCTAAGCTAATTAAAATAGCGGCCTAATTCCTACTGGCTCCTACTAACTCCTAGACTAATTAGAATAGCACACTAATTTTAACCCTTTACGCACTCCTATTACCGAATAAAATCTTCTATAAAGCGTTTAAGAGTTTATAAATATCGCTTTGGTAAGAAATAAAGATTTTAAATTGCGTGTTTTAACTTTAACTAGCTTTACTAAGGCCCTACTAATAGTTATTAATGCTTTATTTAATACATTTTAATCTTAGGATAATAATGTTTAATTCTATATATATATAAGCTAATTATAAGGCAGTTAAAGATATAAGAGATACTGTGTTGTTATGGAGTAAGTATAAGTGACGATAATATATAGCAAAGTAGATATTATTAAGCTATATATATAAACTATATAATAAAGTTAAAATATTATATAAGGAAAGAAGGTAATGTATTCGGTAAGCCTATGGGCCATGCAAGCCTGTGGGCCACCCCATCAAAATCGCGAAAACCGCGACGCGTTATACAACTACAACCTTAATGGCCACACCACAACAGCAAGAGGACCTTTTTCAAGAGGGCAGACTTATTCTAGCTCTTGATGCCTATAAGAAAGGCCAATTTACAAGTTTCCGCAAGGCCACTAGCACGTATAATGTATCTAGAACTACCCCAGCGACGCGATAAAGGCATTGTACTAAGACGTAGTTCTATTGCGTTAAATTGCCGTCTTACACCAGTATAAGAAGAGAGCCTTAAGCAGTGGATTCTATTAATGGATTAGCGCGGTATGCCACCAAGAATCGCGATTATGCGGCAGATGGCTGGTATTTTAGCTGCGCAGCGCGCTAGATCTGCTACTATTAAACCCATCGGCGAGAAATGGGTATACAATTTTATTAAGCGCCATAACAACCTATAATCCAAATTTAATCGCAAGTACGACTACTAGCGTGCTTAATGTGAGGATCCTATGCTTATTTAAGACTGGTTTAAACGCATTCTAGACAAAGATACAATATAGGATTCTTAATAATGATACCTAGAATTTTAATAAGACTGGCTTCTAGATAGGCGTTATTGCAACTATAAGAGTTGTTACTGGAACTAATAGGGCTGGCCGGCCTAGAATAATACAGCTAGGTAATTGAGAATGTGTTATAATTATTAAATGCATTAATATAATGGGAGGTGCAATTCCGCTACTAGTTATCTTTAAAGCAGTAAAATACTAAGCTGCTTAGTATAAGGACAATATTATTCCACATAACTAGTTAATTGGCGTTAGTAAGAATGGCTAGACAACAAATAAGATTGGCCTAACTTGGCTAAATCTATTTTATAAGCATACAAAGAATCGCACCGTTGGCACGCATTGGGTGCTTATACTAGACGGCCATGGCAGCCATATTAACCCCAAATTTAATCAGTTCTGCCTAGATTATAAGATTATTATTATTTGCATACCGGCGCATTTATTACACCTACTATAGCCTCTAGATGTAGGCTGTTTCTCAGCACTAAAGCAGGCCTACGGACGCAGTGTTAAACAGCTTATAGGCCTTGGCGTTAACCATATTAATAAACGCTAATTTCTGCCACTGTATAGGCAGGCTAGGCAAACAGCACTACATTAAAACAATATACAGGCAGGATTCGCAGCTACTAGCCTTGTTCCATATAGCCCTAATTACATACTGTCGCAGTTACATACTGAATTTTAGACACCATTACCCCAACGCCGTCCGTCAAATGCATCTTGGGCAGCTAAAACACCTTATAATATTACTGAGCTACAAATGCAGACAGCCTTGCTAAAGCGCTATCTCAGGCGCCGTACGTATAGCCCACTGAGTCCAATAGGATAAGCCCTTAACAAGCTTATTAAGGGGTATAAAATAGCAACGTCAAGCGCTATGCTGCTTGCAAGCAAAAATAAGAAGCTACATATGGAAAACCAGCGCCAGAAAAAGAAGAGGGAAAAGAAGCGCACGTATATAGCTAGGGGGGTGTTCTATCAGGAGCAGAAGGGGCCTCTCAAGCACAAGCTGCCCAAGAGGGGGTAGCAGAGGGGGCAGCAGAGGCAGCGGCCGAGCGACCGCAACGAGCACTACGCAAGTGCAGCATGTGCGCTTCAACAGAACACACGGC
>Ga0307507_10002410_pt1 | contig 39396 bp, 8 predicted proteins | sample 7_EM_MG_FD_207223 | JGI IMG/M metagenome (GOLD analysis project Ga0307507, IMG submission 207223) | Populus trichocarpa ectomycorrhiza microbial communities from riparian zone in the Pacific Northwest, United States - 7_EM | ecosystem: Host-associated > Plants > Roots > Unclassified | place...
TATATTTTAGTAATATCTTTAATATATACGCATTATAAAATACCTTTTGCCTGCGCCCTATCTATATCTATAAGAGCTGCATAAAATCCACGTTTATAAATATGACTCTAATAAGTTAGATAGCCGCAATTCTTATATAAGCGGAATATAGTATGGAAAAGTTGTTAATACATTTCTGCTGATTAACCTATGGCTTGGTTTATAAAAACTCTTATTAGTTTATAAAAACTCTTATTAGTGTAATAACTATAGCCTTATTAGAATAAAGATATAACTATGATATAACCGTAATATAACTAGGTTATATAATACCTTTATTAATTCTAGGGATATTTACGGTAATTACAACCTTATTTAACCTAGCTGTACTAACCCGTTTAAAAGACATATCAATTTTAAACATTTTTAACGTTAAGAGTATTTCTACCTGGCCTTTTTAAAAGCATATAATTATTAGCTTGCTATCTTAGTGGAATATATCTTATATATATCCAGGACCTGTTTTATAATACAAATACTTTTTAAATATTACCCCTTATATATCTTAACCTTGCGGAAATAATAAAAGCTATTACTTTTTAATTAGGTATTAAATCTTATTAATATTTACAAGGCTTTGGTGAAGGCTTAAAAGGCTAGTAACATTATATTTTTCGTAAAACTCTTTTATTAAAGGGCTGTATATAAAAGAGCCTAATAGAATAAGGATAGAGTATTAATATAACTTGGATATAACGTACTTAAAGTAAGCCCTAGCCCTAACTGTTGCTGGATTTGTTGTTAAAGTTCTTTAATAAGCTATATTAGAACCTTTAACGGAGATGCTGGAGAATGCGTATATTTGCTATAAGAAGTTAAAATAATATATAGGCAATCCTTAATATTATCTGGCTATATATGGTTAAACTCTACATTATAAGGGGCTAGTACCTATTTTCTAGGTCCTTAGGCATGGTTACAGCCTAGATATATTAAGGTTATATTATAGTTATATGCGTATTATAATAACTTACCATAATTATCTAATCTTTTCTTCCTATACTCTACCGCTGTATAGGTTTCTGGAGTGCCCTAATAGCCTTAATTAAATAAATCTCTTAAATATTTTAATAAGTATCTTAAAACTGAAGAAAGAGACTTTTAGTAGTGTTTTTTATGGTTTTATGTTTGACTTCCCTTGGTATAGTATATACTTGCTATAGGTCTATCTGTAAGTGACTGGTTATAACTTAGTTATAGTTATAATATATTTAGGATATATTAGACACTAACCGTGGACTTTATAATATAAAGATATGGCTTATAACTAGCACTCTGCTCTATGCAGGCAATCTAGTACTAAAATGCATAATAAATACTGTTATAAAGTCTATATACGTTAATAAGAATAGATAATATAAATAAGTATCTTACGTATTTGTGTCTCTTTGTTTAAAATTATCTTAATTTAATTCTATTAAATTACTAAGGAAATATATAAGAGTACGTAATGTCTATATTATAACTTAGATATAGTAATATAATATTATAGATATATTATACCTTTTCTCGCAATTTATGTATTCTTTCCTAGTCTTCCTCTATAACTTGCTTATAGTAAAAGTTTTGTAGCTAAGGGTCTAAGTATTCGCAGTAAAACACGCCTATATAGGGTATATGTCTCCTAAAGCACTTTTAGAGACCAAGAAGAGGGTATATTATACTTATCTTATTTCTTAATATGCATAAGTATTGTATTTATCTGTATTAGAACCTAGTTATATATAAGATCTATCTAGAATATAGTCTCTTACATTTTCGTACATCTTAGTAATATTCTTATTATTTAGCTGTAGGCTAGATAAATCTATTATATATCTAATCCCGTGCTTAGAGGATATAGGATATTCCAGTATCTCTTAACTAAATATAAGTCTTTCTACTACAAGCAATCTAGTTTATATAATTAATATTAAGCCTAGCTATATTATAGAAATAATTAGTTTATATATTATATATAGCTTACGTTATAGAATTCTACTTACTACTAGCGTTAAAGAAGAGGTATTGGCAGATTATTATAGCGTGGACATTTAGGATTGTATATCTTTATAATACTCCTAATATAAGCCGGATATATCCTAATTACCATCTTTAATATTTATATATGTGCGTTCCTCCTGCACCTATTACCCTTTATAGAAGAAGTCCTCCTGTAATTATTCTAAGTCTTTAATTAAAAACTGAGTTGCTTCTATTAGCAGTAGTATAGAAGAACTACCTAAGATAGGTAAGTGCGCAAGGGTGCCTGGATTATATCTTAGATACATTATTAATCTATCCTAGATATATCTCTGCGCACTTTAGGGTAGCTATATATTATTAGCTATTTCCAATACTAAGATTGCACGATCTTAGATATACCAAAAATAGAGTATAGTTGCAATATTATACAATTAAGTGTAGCTTTAATAGCGATAATTTTAAAGAATTTTGTATTGAAAGCTTATAAAGTATGCGCGCACAGTGCTAAAGTTTATCTAGTGTAAGATTTTGCGACGTGGCGTATTTAACACTCCCGGAGCTTTCGGCAACACTGGCCGAGCTGTATACTTGTCCCGTGGATGCTCTCTACGTGATTCTAAAGATGTTGCTTATGCTATAGAGATATTCGATAGACCCTGCACCCGATTTAATCTTCTTCTTTAATGTTGGCTAGATGCTTCCGCTTAAAGCTTCGTGTGAGGGAAATAGGGGTTCCTGAGGTTGATATGGTAGAAAAAAGCTTAACTCCGTATAGTCGGTCAATTGGAGAATACGGTCTGTATTAAACACATTACGAACAGCTGGCTGAAGCAGCTGCTCGTCATTTTACCTGGCGCCGTCAAATTAAGACTTTACTAGATTAAGACAAAGCCTCCGATCGGTCCGACTCTATATATAATTTGAACCAGGTCTACCTTGTTAGCCTTACTCGGGCCTACTTAGGCTCTAGCTAAGGCGGTAAGCCCTCTTCTACTCGAATTACTATTAGATTATTACTACTTATAATAGAGCCCCCCTATTTCTAAATAGGATAGAAATAGCTACTAAAAAATAGCTAATAATAATAAGATCCTTAAAAGGAGGTAACTCCTACTAGACTTTTAGTAGATAGATATTAGAAAGTAAAAGGATAGAAATAAATTATAAATAGGATAGGGATAGGCGTTAGGGTTTCTTATAGTCTTTTCTATTTTCTTACTACTTAATAGTTACTAGTAACCTAGTATTTTACTAAGAAGTAGTAAACACCTAGTTTAAAGGGTTATAAGCTACTAGGATATAGCTACTAGGATATATTAAACTACCTAAAAGGATTTATATATATAGAACTATAGCGCTATAGCCTAGAGGCTATATACTATAGGGCTCTATAAAATCGGCCTCTATACCTCTACGCGGTGGAGCCTAGGAACCTAGTGGCTACTATCGGCGTTCTATTAGGGTCGTGCTAATAGGCTATTAGGGCAAACTTAGGGACGTGCATACGGCTGCGCAGCGCCGGCGCTGCTACATAGTAATAGTGCGAAGAATTTTCTTACTAGGAGGGTAATGTAAGGGATCTTTTATTCCTTACTCGGGTGCACGCATGGGAGCTCTTAGGGGCTGCTAAAGCTAGCCGAAGGCTAGCCCTTAGCACCTCCTTATAAGCTCCTCGGGCCTGCAGCCCTTCTCTCCTTATCGGTTCGTCTCTGTACCAGGGTATTGCCATACCTACTCTTTACTATATCGTCCTCTTCCATCGACTCTCCTGTGACTTATACTCGGCTTGCCTGCTCCCTACTGTATACCTAGGCAATAGCCTTATAGTAAGATAGGTAATTAGGGCACTCCCTTATAGAAGTCTTAGAATAGCGACTTAACGGTATTTTTCCTCCTATTAATGTAATATAGGTGCTATCTTAAGGAGTATACGCTGTATTACTACTTATATCTCCCTTAGAGGTTTTTTATACCTAACTTATCGGTATTTATCTGCATGGACCTTAATTGGGACCGTATTAGACATTAATTAAGAACGAATAATAATAATAATTGTTTATTGCTTAACGTTTAATACGGATCCTATATGGCCCACGCAGACTACTCCGTTATAGGGAGGAAAACTTGTGTATTTACAGAAAGAAAACCACTGCAGTTGGGGAGGAAAAACCCCGATTTGCTATGTCCGCACATAGCAGCGGCCCTACGGGCCTATAGCTACGTCCTGCCTTTTTGGATATTTTAAACTTCTTGGAAACTACTACTTCCTTCTCTAGCTTATCCAAAGCTGGCGTTTACTACGTCCCAGCTAGGCCTTGCCGATCGATTGCTATGTCTTATTATTGTTGCTTCCTATGTTATTATAACCGTCCCCTATGTGCTATCTCTTGTTGACCATTACTATATACGCCTTGCCTCTCCCCCCCTAAGGCCTATTAAAGGCGTAAGGGGGATTCATCTATTTTAACTACCATTTAATACCGAAAGGCGAGCGGGATGTGTATGTGTGTATATGCTTTGGGTGTCTTTTATGCCTAGGCCCCAGTTGCTAGGCCCTCCTTATAGAGGCTAAGATGTAAAGAGGAGACAGGGAAAACCGTAGGGGGTTATTATCCAGGCTGCCAGGTAGTATTACGGTAGTAAAATGGTGAGTGACCGTATGCTCTGCGGGCGATCGCCCTGGGGGTTAAAAGGGGCCGTATATTTGTTCGTTTATTCGTTCGTTCGCGTTCGTCCGTTTGTTAATGTGAGGTCGTCGATGCTTTTAATTGGGGTTGGGGGACGTTGGATTCCATTTTGTATCCGTGAGGATTACACAGGCTTAGAATAAGAGAATATAGTAGTAGTCTACTATAAAGGGGGTACCGTTAGTAGTGGTTCTCGAGATCTCACTATTCCATGTGAAAACTTTTCACTACCCCCCACAATATTTTGACAACCATTAGGTCCTACCCGCGGCTATGTGACGTCTCTGCGTTAGCTCTGCTAAGTCTAAAGACCAGTAGGTTCGTAGGCCTCACCATGTACAGGTATAGAGTCCGATTTTGAGGACCAGAACAAAAAATAATAATAACTATTTAGAATAATAAGATATATATATTTAGTATTAGAAATAGAGCGAACGTTATTACCTTCCCAGAAGCGAAGGTGTTGACCGTAAAAAACCCGGTTAGGAAAGGAGGACTTGTGTTAAGAAGGGGGTAGGTGACTGAGTTAAGGGGTAGGTAACTAAGTTGGGTGGCAAGATAACCTAATTTAGGTCGATAGAAGGCCGCCGAAACAACCGACGTATCTAAAGGTCTAGAGAATAATGTTAGATGAAACCTAAGCAGATCGTATATAGCTGCGAGGCATAGGCGACTCGTATGCGCCTCGCCTGTAAGGCACGTGCGCTGCATATACCTAGGGAAATCCCTTCCTTACCTTGTACCTTAGACTCCTCCTTCTCCCTTAAGGATTTGTCTGTCTATATAATATACCCTATTATTCCATTATTGAGCTCCCTATCCATATTCTTACCTTATATTTAAATCCTTACCAACCCCATTAGGAGGATAGCCGGTTTAATTTTTCTACGATTTACGATGCCTCTAAAGACAAGATTAACGCCCGCAATATAATAGCAAAACGCCTTAGGATCTAGTGTAGACGAAGCCTTTATACTAGCAATATCTAAGCTACCTTCTAAATCTTAAGACGATTAGATACTGTAACGGGCGTTCCTAAAAGGTACATATCAGATAAGATAGATAAAGGTTTTACTAATGTCCCACTAATGTCCTAGAGGAGACATGGTTAGATAGACAAGGGGTAAGAGGTTTTACTAGTGTCTTAAAAGGATTATATAGGGAGCTAGTTCTCCTCTAGAGAAGAACTAGCAATTAGTCTCTAAATAGAAGAAGTTAAAAAGCATTTGTCCTTTAATACATAAAGCTCGTTCTACCTTTAACTCACCTTCTACTTACCTATAACTCTTATTCTACACTATTAATTAGATAACTATACGTTCTGGTTAAACTAGCCTCTTATAATTCTAATTACTTATAATCCTTTACAGAAGAAACGTACGGCTATTAATTAATAATAATGGGCTATACCTCCTTACCCCCTAAAATAACGCCCTTACTATAAGAGGCTAATAGAGTCTCCCCGGAGGAGCGCATCCCCTCTACCTATAAAGGAGTAGACTAGGAAGCCACGGCTAGTCTATCTAACCTTTTGAGACCCTTAGGAACAATTACCGCTAGGGAGTTATTAGAGTGGTTGCTATGCAAGACCCTATAAAAGATAAAGGAGTTAGAGATATAATTAAGATAAGCATATTAAGACTACTAAGGATAATTATAAGGACAATTAGGAGAGGTATAGACACCCTAAACATAAATCGGACTTAAAGGGGTAACGCTACACTACGCTATAATATTAGAAAAACTTAAATTCCGTATAAAGGAACCTAATAAGTATAATAGTGATAGTCTCCGGAACTATAATTATTTTATCTATTAATGCGAAACTAAGTTTTGGCTAGACCTAAAATGTTACTCTAATAAGTATAATTAGACACTAATTGCTTCTACCTTCCTGCGTAGCACTATTAAGAGTTTATGGACATACTATAAGAAGAAACTTACCACACCCCTTAAATTTAGCGAACTTAAGTCCTGGTTAGTTAATTAAATCTAAGACCCTACTAATTAAGGGATGGATTATAACTAGCAATACTATAATACTAAATAGTAAGAAGGCTAGAGTGTAGTCTAGTTTATAAACTACTTAGAAGAACTAGAAGATAATATACCCTACTTGGACCTATGGGATAATGCTATATAACTTTACCAGCTACTTACTAAGTTATAACTTAAGATTTAATAGGCCATACAGGAGAAGGGCAAAATTCCTACCTTTTAAGAAAAGCTTATCTCTAAAGCTACTTGGATTAAGAATGCTAAAAGAGACTATCTAGGGAAGTAAAAGAAATAAGATACCAATAATAAAGAGTGTAGAACTAGACCTAGCTTTAATAAAAGGGGTGGATTCCAACCTAACCACTTTATAGAAGGACAACGCGAGCAGGCTTCGCAACCTTAGAGCAATGCTAGTTAACCCCAGAATAATAATAGGTAGAAACTATAGAACTAAAAGTCACGCAGCTATTATTACTGCAGCAAGAAAGGCCATATACAGCGCTTCTACTAGCAGAAAAAGTAAGAGAATACTTAATTAGGAAAAGAGAGAGCCTAGTAGATCTTTACTCCCTTATACTAGGCTAGTAAGAGAAGGAGGGAGTAAGCTACCGTATGGTTATTCCGGTCTCTATTTAAGTTAATAATAAATAGGTAATATAAGACTACCTTATAGACAGCGGCGCGACCATAGGGTTTATTTCTTAATTACTAGTAAGAGAATTAGATTTAGACCTTAGTGGCTTATAGGTACGCACTATTTAAAGTATTAAAGGCTACTAGATTCCGTACTATAGGGAATAAACTTTTTTTATAGCTAGCTAGGACCGCAATAGTCTATGGGACACGTAGGAGGTACGCCTCTATACTATAGAAATTAAGGGGTATAACCTTGTTTTAGGATACCTATAGCTTTACTAAGTTAATCTAGATATTAATTAGCCTTCCGCCTTATATTAATACCAGAAGTCTTAACCGCGTATTATAGTTAAAGATTAAAAGACTTTCTTAAGCTATATGTAAGAAGAAGGGTAGGCATATACCATATATACTACTCTTAACCCTAAGAGTAGGGACGCAGAATATTTATTTTTAGATATCTAGATATGCGCAGTTAAGGAACTAGAGATTCTATAGGAATATATAGACCTAAAGGATATTGCTAATAAGGAAGCTGCGCATACCTTACCTAACCCTATATTAGTAGAGCATAAGATAGATATAGGAGATAAAGAACCTCCTTTTAGACCACTATATAATCTATTAGAAAATAAGCTAGTAGTATTACATTAGTATATAGTAGACAATCTTTAGAGAGGATGGATTTAGCCTTCTATAAGCTAGGTAGGGGCACTAATTATATTTATACCTAAGAAGGATAAGACCCTTCGCCTCTATGTTAACTATTAGGCGCTAAACAAGATTACTATAAAAAATTGCTACCCGCTACCCTTAATAGGGGAGCTTATTAATAGGCTGTTAGGTATAAAAATATTTACAAAATTAGATCTAAAAGATATATACCATTAAATCCGGATTAAAGCCGGCAATAAATGGAAAATGGTGTTCCGAATATGATATAGCCACTTTAAATACCTAGTAATGCCATTTAGGCTTACTAACATACTAGTGATATTTTAGGCCTATATTAATAAGGTATTGTTAGGCCTACTGGATACAATATATATGGTCTACCTTAATAATATTATAGTCTACTCTAATAACTATAAAGTATATATATACTATATATAAATAGTACTAGAAAGACTGCAGGAATATAAGCTCTATATAAACCTAAAAAAATGCTTATTCTATATTACTAGCATTAATTTTCTAGGCTTTATTATTAGCGTTAACAGAGTGTTAATAAAGAAAAGCTGGGTAGACGCTATTAGGGAATAACTATACCCTATAATGTTTAGGGAAGTATAGGTTTTTATAGGCACAGCGAACTTCTACTAAAGGTTTATTATTTATTACTTATAAGTAATGCTCCTAATTACTAATCTATTAAAGGGATCTAAGGATAGTAAGAAGTTAGGACCCTTTATATTTAGGGAAGCTGCTAAGTAGGTTATAGACTAGTTAAAGGATTTGTTTATATTGGCACCTATTCTAATATACTTCTACTAGGAGCTATATATATACCTTAAAACAGATACATCTGGCTTTACCCTAAGGGCAATTATATCTTAATTAAAAGACGGAGAATGGCATTTTGTGGCGTTTTAGTTAAGGAAAATAACCCCTATAGAGCAGTGTTATATAATATATAACTAGGAGCTGCTCGCGATAGTTGCAGTAATAAAGCACTGGCGATATTATTATATAGGAAGCAATTATCCTATTAAAGTCCTTATAGACCACAACAACCTAAAATACTTTATAACTATAAAGGTATTAAGTGGTTAATAAGCTAGATAGGCGGAGGCACTATTATAGTATAACTTTAAAATTATGTACCGCCTAGGAAAGACAAATCCCACTAATAGGTTGTTAAGATATTTAGATTATAAGATAGGGAGGATCTAGGACAGTATAGGGGATATAATCCCTATATTATAAAATTTGCTTAAAAAAAAAGAAGAATCTTTCCCTAGAACTATAGAATTCTATAATAGGGCAAAGGTCCTAGTAATATAGCTGCAAAGCACTATAATAATAGAGCTATAGGATATAGTTATAGACCAGGTTATAGACTAAGCAGATATTATAAAGTTAGCGTACCCCAGAATTAGTAAGAATTCTATAGGATATGCTAGAGGTATTACAGCACCTTTAACTTAATGGCGTATTAGCTATAAGTTTCCGGATCTAGAGGGGATAGGTAAGATGCCTATCTATAGTATAGCACACTGTATAATGGTAGGAGAATCTACTGGTACTAATAGTTTAAAACATCTTATACCACGCTTAGGGTCTATAATAGCGGCGGGTGAAATGGAAGCAAGTAATCTATATAAAACCTTTTTAGATTTTCTTCTTTAAGTATAATAGAGGGACGCCTTTATTGCTAGAGAGAGGTGGAAAGATATAGTAGAGACTAACTTAGCTAGAGTTACTAAGAAGCTATAGTAGTAAGACTAAAAGGGTCTATTGCGCTTTAAGGGTGCTATATATATCCCAAAGGACCAAACAGTTTAAGATAAAAATTTAAAGGTTTTCTATAATAACCCTTTTAGGGGTCACTATAGTGCTAATAGGACCCTTAAGGCCGTTTAAAGGAAATACTTTTAGGATAGAATATCTAAAGAAGTTAAGGACTATATATTAAGATGTAATATATGCTAAAGGGTATAGATATCTAGGCATCGCCTATATAGCGAGTTATTAGTGCTTCCTATTCTATAGGGACCTATATTAGAATTAACAATAGATTTTATAATAGGCCCACCCCCTACTAAAATAAGAACTGGAGAGGTTGCTAACGCTATCCTAGTAATTATTAACAGGTATATAAAGTTTTTAGGGTACTTTACTGTTATAATAATAATTACAGCAGTAGAACTGGCAGACCTATTTTTAGAATAGTAGCTCTTGTTTAGTATACTAAGGGGAATTATATCCAACAGAGGTACTATATTTAATAGCGTATTTTGGTCTTTATTCTGTCTCTTATTAAAAATATAGTAAAAAATAAGTACTGCTTTCTACCTATAAACAGATGGGCTAATAGAGCGTCTAAATGCGTTATTAGAACACTACCTCCGCTACTATATTAATTATTAACAGGATAATTAGCCATTATAGTTAGCTTTAGTATAACACATATATAATATAAGCGTCTATAGTAGTATAAAAATGACCCCTTATAAAGCACTGTTTGGGGTAAAAGTAAATAACCCCTAGAATATTAAGGATATTATTTCTAAAAGAGAGGCACTAGCAGCGTCTAAAAGAATTAAGTAAATAAGAATTCGTAGAAAAGAACTTAAAAAGTACTTACTAGACGCCCAAGCTATATAAAAAAGGTACTATAACAAAAAATATACGCCTAAAGAATTTAAAGTAGGAGACGAAGTCTTACTATCTATAAAAAAACATCTAGATAAAACGCATTAAAAAGAAGCTAGACTACTAGTGGCTTAGACCCTTTAAGATAGTTAGGAAAACTAAAGGAAATTAAGCCTATAAATTGGAATTGCTGAAATTATATCTAATATATTACATATTTTATGATTCCTTATTAGAGTTATACTAGAGAAGAGATGGTATAGAACTACCCACCTAGTAAAATTAATAGGGAACTGAAATAGAATATAGAAGATATCCTAGACTAAAAATGGCGTTAAAGGAAACGCGAATTTTTAGTTTATTAGGAAGGATACTCCTAGGCGTATAACAGTTAGGAACCTAAGGAGCACCTTTAGCTAAGATACAACACGGCAATTAAAACTTTCCTAAAGACTATAAATTAGGATTTAGCAACGGTTCTAGATATACTATAGGTAAGATAATAGGGAAGACCTTATAAATTAAAACTATAAGGTTAAGTATAGGTATTAGAAATGGGAACGTTTTGCCATTATAATAGGGATCCTAGAATTCTATAAGAGAAAGCTATAGGGATCTATATAAGAACTACTAGGGATGCTATCTAAAGAAGACACTATTTAAGAATAAGTAGTAGTATCAGGAAAAGGGGCTTTAGGGATTTAGAAGGGTTCCCTAGGGATAAAAGGAGAGTATCTGGTCTGGTACTAGAGATACGTAGTAGAGTTAATAATATAAAGAGGACTAAAAAGACATAGAGTGAAGATTTAGAAATTTTAAGAAATTGTAAAGCACCTATAAAAATACTACCCGTTTATTATATACGGAGATTATAGCGGTATGCTGCTTTTATATAGACCGTTACTAAAAATAAGAATAAAGGTATCCCTAAAGTATAAAGTTAATTCCTAGTACTAGGGTATCCTAGAGGTACTAGAGAGGTACTATATAAAGCTATCCTATAAAAAGAAAGAAAGAATAAGATAATAACTTAAACACTAGAAGTAGTAATAGGAGCCTCCTCCTCCATCTTAATATTATTGTTGGTAGTATTATTAGCACTCCCATCCCTGGAAGCATTAGTATTTTTGCTAATATTCTTCTTAAAGCGGTGGGAACTAGACGAACTACTATAGCTAAGGGACTAGCGGGGAGAACGTTTATCTTTGTTACTATCCTTAGTATTATCCCTAGGTTCCAAATTAGTATCTAGGCTAGGATTAGAAAGTTAATAACTAAAGAGTTAGTATAGTTCCTAAATATATTACTAAAGAGACTTACCTAGTCAGAAAGGCCCGCGCAAAAGTGTAAATGTTGTTATTTATAAGAACAAGCTGCTTACACATACGCTTCTGGATACTATGTGTCCAAAATTACTGCGTCTCTATAGTAGTAGAAACCCTTATTAAATTAAAAAGGCTGCGAGTAATAGAAGACACCTTTTATTCCTGTTTTTTACTATTCTAATATAGACGGAAATCCCTAATGGCGTATTAGAGCCGGTGAACCTTATATATATAAATAGCGGTGATCTAATATAGTTAGTAAAATCCAGAATAGAATGGAATAAGAAATATTAAAATATAGGTCTTCCTCTAGCTGTAATAGTAGGAATACTTAAATCTATTCTTGCTAGAGCGCGGCATCTTATAGGTATAGGATGGGTCTAATATAAGCGCGTAAACGCAACAACGGTAGCACTTTAGAGAAACCACTATAGGAGTAATAGAAGTAGTCTACGGTGCTAATAAAGTAGGGATAACGCCGCCGCCAGTCTAGGGACGCGCAGCATAATTATAAGCTATTGCAAGAAAATACTATAGGAAGTTAGTATTATTAAAGAGATAAAATGGGGATCCTATTACCTATAGATACGTTATAAGAAGAGAACAGAGCAGTGGTGGAAAGAATAGCTGGATATGCGGAAGCTAAAAGCTGAGATATAATAAAAAACAGTCTGCTAAAAGGCGAGATAAATAGTGTTGTTAATAGAAAGATATATAAGAGACGACAGCTTATAAACTAGAAGAAATTAATATTAAGACATTATTATCAGGACCTATTTTAGGTGAATGGGGATAGTGGCTAGTTAATGCGTCGCACGGGACAACCTTTAGATCAGCTTATAACAAATTCTTATAATAAGGAAGGTGAATCCTATCTAATTTTCATTATTATTATTAAAGTTCTATTATAAAGGCACCGTAAAGAGCTATAGTGGAAGAAGAGCGGAGGAATAGAAAATAAAGCAAGGTTTTACGCTAATAAAGAACTAGTAATAAGCCGCATTATAGAGTACCTTTCTATTAAAGAACTTCCCTAGTGGTTTTAGTCAGAACTCTATAAGAGTTTATTAAGAGGTAAAGTCTTAGAGGACCAAGACCCTTAAAGGAGAGGCAATTATAACGGGCGTTTCTAAAAGGTATATATCAGATAAGACAGATAAAGGTTTTACTAATATCCTACTAATGTCCTAGAGGAGATATGGTTAGATAGATAAGGGGCAAGGGGTTTTACTAGTATCTTAAAAGGATTATATAGGGAGCTGGTTCTCCTCTAGAGAAGAACTAGCGATTAGTTTCTGAATAGAAGAAGTTAGAAAGCATTTGTCCTTTAATACATAAAGCTTATTCTACCTTTGACTTACCTTCTACTTATCTATAACTCTTATTCTACACTGTTAATTAGATAACCATATGTTCTGGTCAGACTGGCCTCTTACAGATATCTATAAATACTAAAGACTAGTTTGACTTATATAACTAGGCTTAATAGGAGCTTAGTAAGGTTACTAGCGTCCTACTAAATACTGCTAACCTAAAGGAGCTAGATATGCTAGTTAAGAAAATAGCCAACTTATAGAGTATTATTGACTTAATAAAGCCCTCTTGTTGTTTCTTAAGCGAAGAATATAAGTTACGCAGCGGGCGTATACGCCGAATAAATCTTAACGCCCTAGTTAAGAGGTTACTACCTAATATTAGTGGCACTACTTAACAGAAGTTTAATTAGTGGGTTACTACGGTTGGGAACTAGTTTAAGGTTAATAACGCTAACTATAACTGCAAGTAATATACGCGCTAGGCCATTAAAGGTCTTATAAAAGGAAAGATAATTACCTAACTAGTATATTGCCAGTTAGGCGCTAAAGATAAAAATCCTTTACTATAGGATAAATTTAAAACTATGGTCCAAAACTAGATTAAAGACCCTATAGTAAGACGCTTTAATAATGTTACTGTGTACTATATAACTATAATAAAGGAGAACTAGAAGTTTAATACATTTTTAGCATATATATATAGCTTAAAGGACCTCTTATTATATACCCCCTTTATTAATCCTAACTAGTAGGTAGACTTTTAGTTCTTATATCTCCCAACCTACCTATAAGTAGAGCTCTTCCGCCAAAACTTTGCTGTATAGGTAAGAACTACTAAAGACCTCTTTAGTAAAGTCCGCCGTATAAAGCAATTTCTTAATACCATAAAGCTTGCGGAAGATCGCGTAGTCGGTAGTAGTAGATCCTTGCGCTTAAAGCGCGGTTATAGTATAAGCTCTATAGGGTTAGGTTTAGAAGACAGAACCTAAAAAAGGCGAGGCTTTCCTAAGTAAACTCCTAGGGAGACTACTTAACAGCTAGACGGCTCTAAGGACCCCCTAGACGCTAGTACTATATATACATATTATAAAAAGAACGTAGATAGCAACTGTAAAGAATACTAGCGGTAGGCCGCTATAGATAAAGCCTAACTATTAGGTAATAGGTCCGTCAATAACTAGGGTCCTTTAACTAGGGTCTTTAACCCACTAGTAACCTGCTAGTAGTAATCTATACTAACAGCTTAGATATTAGGTAGTAGATCTATCTGTAACTAGGGCCCTTTAACTATGGTCCTTTAACCTACTAGTAACCTACTAATAGTAATCTATACTAACAACTTTATATATTTTTTAGGTAATAGGCCTATCTGTAACTAGGGTCCTTTAACTAGGGTCCTTTAACCTACTAGTGACCTATTAGTAGTAACCTATGCTAATAATGTATATATTGTTCTATAAAGACTTAGATAACGTATACCTTAAATATATACCTTATATAGGCGCATTGCGACCTAATATTAGATATAAGAAGATGTGGATAACGTATACCCTAAATATATACCTTATATAGGCGCATTGCGACCTAATATTAGATATAAGAAGATGTGGATAACGTATACCCTAAATATATACCTTATATAGGCGTATTGCGACCTAATATTAAAATGGGAAGAGGACTTAGATACTATATACCCCTAAACGTATATCTTATATAGGCGTATCGCGACCTAATAATAACGACCCTATAAGGGACCTGTATATCGCACGTTACCTTACTAGTACTAACTTTACGTAGAGTCTTGTGCTATAGTAAGCGGTAGTAGTAACTGCCCTAGCTAAAATGGCTTTAAGGAACACCTCTAAGTCACTAGTCCATCTATAGAGTATAAGGGACGCCTTTATACGCTCTATACGTAATTAGTTAACCTAGAGGTGGGTTTCTATTAAAGATCCTTAAGCGGAATATATTAGGTAATAGGTCTGTCTATAACCGGGGTCCTTTAACTAGGGTCCTTTAACCCACTAGTAATCTACTAGTAGTAACCTATACTAACGATTTATATATTAGATTTGGATACTATATACCCTAAACGTATATTATGCGTAGGGGCATCGCGACCCAATATTAGATAGGTAGAAGACTTGGATGCTATATACCCCTAAACATATACCTTGCGCAGGCGCATTGCGACCTAATATGGCTACGTATATGCTATATATATGCTACGCAGACAATGCAAGGCTAAAGTATGGGTTAGCGGCGGATTTAATGGGTATATAGCCTTACCGTCTATAAATCTGACTGTATATAAGTAACCTAGGACCACCCGCGCCAGTATACTGTAAGGCTAAAGTATGGGGTCAGCGGCGTTTATTGGGCATACCGCCTTACTATCTATAAGTCTGGCTATACATAAATAACCTATAACCTACCTGCGAGGTACTAGCGACCTACTTATATAAGTAAGCTTTAGAATTTGGTAGAATTTAGTGAAATTTAGCGGAATTTGGCAGAACTTGGCGGAATCTCTATATACCTATCTTTCCGTACACAAAATTAGGACGCTCTTTCCCTTTTAATTTTTTCCTTATTAAGGTTTTTATGGGGTTTTATTAAGGCATAAGTACATAAAGGATTAGGGACGATCCTTTTAAAGGGGGGGGGCATTGTTAGGTAAAACCTAGGCAGATTATATATAGCTGCGAGGTATAGGTAACTTGTATACAACTTGCCTGTAAGGCACGTGCGCTATACATACCTAGGGAAATCCCTTCCTTACCTTGTACCTCAGACTTCTCCTTCTCCCTTAAGGATTTGTCTATCTATACAATATACCCTATTGTTCTATTATTGAGCTCCTTATCTATATCCTTACCTTATAAATAATTATTCCTTATTCCACTAAGTAGGAGGCTATTTAGGACAAAAAGAACCTTGTTAAGTTTAAAGAAGAAGATATTAGGAGACCGGAGAACAATTATAGGCTTCTCCTTGCGCCTGTTTTGCGCTTTAAAGCCACTATAAAGAGTAGAAAAAAGCAGCTTAGACTATACGGACTCATTTTGAAAAGATCTTAGCGTGGTAAAAATCTACAGATAAGTTCGAGAGGATTAGAGTATTAATTCTTGTCAAACGAGCTTGTGTGTAGACTGATCCACGAAGAAAAAGAGACTATATATACATAAGGTGGTGAGTTATAGGCACCCTTGATCTAACGCTGATATAGTGATAATTAACACTAAGTCGACAATTCTGATAAGTATAAGGGGAGAAGATTTATATGTTAATCTCTTTGTTAGTTAGACCATAGAATTAACTTTTTGACAAAAAAGGTTAATTCTATGGTCTAAGGGACTTTTCCAACATTTCTTAAGCAATGTGACGTTGTTTGTATATAAATGCAGTTACCTTTTTTAATAAAATTGATCTACACCCCTATAACAGCTATTATCTTAAAAATACCATTAAACTAATCCGTAAAAGTAGCTCTATAATTAATAAATATATCTATCCTATTAGCCCCCGCGATATTAAGTAGAAAGCGCTGCTAAATAGGTAATATGCTAACAATTAAATTACCCACCCCAACTATAAATATAATATTAGTTAACCGGCGGACACCTATCTAAATGCTAGCTAGAGTATCCCCTAAGCGGATATCGCGCCTAGTAATAAAAGAAGAAAAGGTTAGAGTTATTTTAAAGTATTCGCGAGACTAGTAATAGTCCTTTAATGACCTTTCTTTGGCGTAGCTATAACTTAGTACTAATAGAAGATAAGGCGTAAAAAAGGATAAGGCGTAAAAAATAAAGAAGGTAAAAAAGAAGAATGTAAAGGGGCTTATTACTACCCTTCTAAGGGACAAAGAAATCCATAATGCGATTATAGAGACTGCGGATATCTATTTAAAACTAATTAATATAGTTATAAATATCCTTTATAAAGAGCTTTATAATCTTTAGTAGAAGATAATTATATTTAGCCTATAAAAGTTAGATCTAGAGTTTAAAGACGTTTAACTCTTAGAGGGCTATAAGGCAATTAGCTAATATACTCCTTTACTCTACCAACTAATAGAAGAACTGTTAGTATAATTAAGAACTAATAAATTGCGAAATCCGTATCTAGGGTAAGTTATTCTTCTTACGTCTATTCTTTTGCTAGGCCGTGCTTAAAGCTTTACTAACTATTTTACTTAGCTTTTTAGTCTTTATCTTTAAGGTATAGGTATAAAGCGTTAGGTTTTATTACTACTTTATAGACTAGGGCTTATTAATAGATATAAGACGCTTAATTACTAAAAGATAGGATTAGTTAAACGCTCTAAGGAAGGTTATAATACTAGCGGCGGATATACTAGCGCTAATATTATTAAAGACTTACCTTTAATTAATGTCCACTTTTAATAATATCTATATTATATATAACAATTTTAACTACCTTAAGCGGACACAATATTGGTTAATTAGAGATACTAGTGTTTTCTATTTCTATACTTATAACGTTTTAGTTTTATAAACTTAACTAACACCACCTCGCTAGCTAGGTAACTGCTAGTATAGTATATAGCCCAGCAAGGAACCCAGCCGATTTTAACTAGCGATTGCTAACAAAACCAAAAATCCCTTAAAACTGAGATAATAAACCATATAGTATATATTATTATAATCTAAGTTAGTAGGTATAATAAAGAGTCTTATCTCTTTATACCTATTACCTTTTTAAATATTAAACTCTCTTTAGGGATAAAATCTTTATTCTCTAATAGAGAGATAATTAAGATTTTTGCAGTTTTAGATTTTATAAGAATTGTCACGGCACTAACCTATCGTACACTGTCTCGTACTGTTTCCTACTGTTGGCTGGCCCACCATTAGCGCCTTGGCGGGCTGGCCCTACTATTTATATATAATACCCCCTTTCCATCTTCTTCTCCTCTTTATACCATAATGTAGTTATTTAGCCTACTTGCATTACAGCACTATAACAGTTTATAGTATCTCTAATTGCGCCCCATTACAACCTTTGTTTTTTCCCTCTTCCTAAATATACTATCTCCGTTTTCCCAGTGTAATTGCGACCTGGCGCGACCAACAACACCATACTATAGTCCCAGACAACCCCAGCACAGTCCCAGACAATCTTAGTATAATCTTAAACAATCTTAGTATAGTTATAGACAATTTTAGCATTATAGCCAGCCTTATAGATTTTAATTGCCTTACCTAGATCCCTTAAAATGGGTAACTATAACATAGATAATACCCCATTAACGAACCTACGCGAAGCGCTCGCCTACCTCTTTAATACCTCCCACACCCACATTACCTAGGCAATTAGGAATAGCCCAGAGTACCTTAAGGACCTTAATATAGTAGGAACCTTCCAGCACCTTTCTATATATATAACCTTTTTAACTAGCGTCAAGAACGGCCTCCAAGCCGTCTATAACAAAGGCCGAACTATAAAGTCTTAACTTAAAGAAGCTCAGCATAGAATTAACTCCCTTAAGACGCTTAAACCATATATATAATAAAATAAATAACAAGCTCTTATATATACTAAGACTATACAAAGTCTAAGCTCTTAGATTACTATACTTACCTAGACTATTACCAAAAAGAATATAGCTACTAGCTCCCCTCTTCTAACCAAGCCCTATAGAAAAAAGCGTAAAGCAAAAAATCCAACCCCATTTAATAGCAAGGGATCACCAATTAAAAAATAAGAAAAATTTAAGATATAGGAAACAAAGATCCAAGGCGTTTTCTAAAGAGATATAAAGTGCTTTAAGACTCCAATGGACGAAATCCTCTATATGTTAGACATACTAATAGATAAGGCCTATAACTATATTAAGCATGGCCTTAATATACTATATATATACCCAAATAACTTAAGCAAATAGACCTTCTCCGACCAAGAGTCTATGCTCGTGTACATAAGGAAGCACTATAAGACCATTAATACAACCCAAGCGGCTAAAAATAAGTTAGATACCTTAAGCCAAGGTAAGCATAACTACTAGTCCTAGAAAGCAAAGCTTAATAAGTTAATAATTAAAGCAAACAAGACTAAAGAACAAAAAGTAAACTTACTTAAGAAGAATATTTTACTAAAGATAAAAGACCTAGCCCTTACCCTTAGCTATAAGATCGGCAATGCTAACTATAAAGGCTGGAGTAAGTAAATAGACGTATTCGCTTATAACCTACAGAACTATACCTACTATATAAAGCTGAATACCGCTAAGCTAAGTACCGCTGGCGGCTATCAACCTATATTACCTAATAACAACACCTCAGTACTGGTACTATAGAATAACCCAATAGACCTCAACGCCGTCAAATTTGGTAGTGGTAGTAGTAGCCTCCCTAACGACGTCTAAAGATACCGCATAGATAACAGACTCTATATAGCATATAGTCAACCTGGCCACTAGAAAGATGCTTATAACCCTAAAATAAACCCAAATCCCCTCCTAATACTACCGCGCCAACCCCCTCCTAGCCGCGGCAGATTCTTTAGCAGAGGGGATAGCAACCAAAACGGTAACCATGGACGAGGATGTAAGTTTAGACACAGAAACTTGCCCCCACAATAGCCTTCCCCAATACAGCCCCAGCCAATAGTTCTATACGCGAACTACGGACAAGTGCTCCATGTCACTACTAATTATAAGACCGGCTATATTATCGGTAAAGTACCCTCTAGCATATATACACCGTCAGAGACTAATACGTTAGGATATACTAGCTAAGACTATAGCTACCAGCCAAGCCCCACAAGTTAGTTATTAAAAGGCCAACCCTTAGACTAAGTCGCCTCTAAGGGTTAAAACCATATAGGGAGGAGAATAAAAGGATTAAATCTATACTACTAGATCAGTTAGACCTTGTTCTAAGTCAACTACTACTTAACCTTAGAACAGCAAACAATAATAGAAATACCATCCTTATTTAGACTTACCTCTCCTCACTACGCAACCCACTCCTATAAGTTTTTATTAAAACAGTAAGCCTCATTAACACTAGTAGTACAGCACCAGCATTTGCAGATAAAGACTTACTTATAAAAAAGTACAATATTATAACAAAAAGACTCCTAGTCCTAAAACCACTCCGCCTTACTAACAGACTCCCATCCAGCTTTATTACCTACTACTTTACAGCAAAAATAATAATCGGCCACTATACAGAATCTATACTTTTCTACGTTACAAAATTATCACCCTCTATACTAGTAATTCTTGGAATGCCCTAGCTTAAAAAACACAACCCAAGGGCAGACTTCCCTACTCTAGAGCTTAAGTTTAACTCTAATTACTATACCTACAACTGTCTCCCATAGTACATTCCCAATTATAACTAAGTAGCACTATACGGACGTATCGCAAGGCCAACGCTCAGATACCGTTAGCCAATAGTAGAAGAGGTGCCTAACACTAGTAACCTAATATACGCAATAAACAAAGCGGAGATCCTAGAAAACTGGACTACTACCCTATCTCTAAAAAAAAAAACACTACTAGAACTATAAGTCCCCTATATACACCCACTTAACCTAAGTTAGCCAACAAGACACCTAACTTTAAGTTATTTACTATACGCATATACAACCGCACGTATAACAGCTAAAGACATTATAGCTAAAACCAAAACCAGAGCAATTAAGACCTTCCCCCTATAACGCCTAACCTTACACCCGTCTCCTACGCGTACTATATAGGGCCGCCGCCTTATTTCTACCCCCCTAGGCCAACTAAGCTATGCTAGCCTAGCCGTAGCACTAGAGAACCAGATACGCCCCAACCTAGACAATATTAGATGCACTTATACCATTAATTTTACCCAGTTCTGTAAACAAAAAGATATAAAGGTAATAAGGATCTATATAGCGGAGCTAGTAGAACTAGTTAAATAAGAAAAACACTAACAGCTGCTTAAAGAGCTGCTTATAGGCCTAATAGAAGTACTAAACCTATTAGAAAGATCTTTCCGCCAGCTAGTAAAAGGCGACTATATAATAAAGGAAGCCCATAAAGCGCTACCCCCTTATTTTTATAACTTCCTTAAGACAAACCTAAAAACCAAGCCTGAGTTTCTACGCCGAAAGATAGTTAATACTAATATTAAGAAATTCCTAAAAGGCAAACCAGAATTAACCTATAAAGATATTCTACAATGCTTACTAAAAGAATTTTGCGAACATATTAAACACTTCCTCCTTAAAAATACAGATAAGCTGCCCCCTTACCAACTATAGGACCATAAAATTAAGATTATACCTAGAAAGCAGGCCCTATATTACAAGAACAAACCACTTTTACCCACTAAACTTAGTTATATAAAGAAACGGATTAACGAGATACTAGATAAGGGTTTTATCCGCAAATCAACTTCACTAGCCACTATACTACTCCTCCTTGCTATAAAACCTGGTGGTAGTGTGCGAATCTGCCATAACTACTAAGGCCTAAATATAGTTACTATTAAGAATTAGTACCTATTGCTACTAATATATAAGACACTTAATGCACTCTATAGTACCAAATACTTTACTAAGCTCAATATAATTGCTGCGTTTAACCAGATCCAGATTACAGAAGGTTATAAGTGGCTTATAGCATTTATCACCCGGTTTAGACTCTATAAGATATTAGTTATACTATTTAGTCTCTATAATACGCCCGCTACGTTCCAGAACTATATTAACCATGTTTTACACAACGCCCTTAATAACTACTGTACTGCCTACCTTAATAATGTCCTTGTCTTCTCTAAAACACACACTAAGCATACTAAATATATAAATAAAGTTATCCAGAGACTCAGCAACGCTGGACTACAGATTAACATTAATAAGTCTAAGTTTTATGCTACTAAAACAAAATATCTCGGCTTAATTATCTCAACTAATGGCATAACTATAGACCCTAAGAAGGTGTAGGCCTTATAGGAATAGAAGGACCCAACATCAATTAAAGAACTATAGCAATTTCTCAGCTTTACAAACTTTTACTAATAATTTATCCAAAGCTACTCTGTAGTTGTTAAACCTATAACTAGGCTACTAAAGAAGAGTACCAATTAGTTATAGGGCCCTAATCAAGCATAAGCCTTTTAGACACTAAAGACAGCGTTTACTACAGCACTAGTCCTAGCATACTATAACTATATAAAGAAAACCGTAGTAGAGACAGACACCTCAAACTAGGCTTTAGGAGGAGTGCTTTACTAAGCTAGCAAAGATAGCAAACTTAAGCCAGTCATATTCTTCTCTGCTAAGTACTCCGCCCCAGAATGTAACTATAAGATATACAATAAGGAGCTCCTAGTAATTATAAAAGCACTAAAAGAATAGCGCCCTAAACTACAAGGAACTAAGCAACCGTTTAAGATTATTACAGACTATAAGAACCTCTAGACCTTTATAATAATAAAACAACTAAACCAGCGCTAAGTCTAATAGGCTAAGTTCCTCTCTTAGTTTAACTTTGTTATTACCTATAGGCCTAGCACTAAAGCCACAATCCTAGACGCTCTTAGCCGTCTCCTAGGCGTAGTACCTGCTAATACTAGTAATAAATATCTATAACACTAAGACCGCGTTGTCTTACTATAAAAAAAAGTTAACCCTGCTATCCTAGAAGAGCTGCTAAGCAAATCCCAAGACTAGAGCGTTAAAGACTTTATTATAGTAATAGACCTAAAGCCTAAGAAAAAACCCCTTAAGGAGCTTATTAAGAATGCCTATAAGGAGAATAAACTCGCTAGGGATATATTAGCTGCGCTACATAAATAGGAAGGCCGTAAAGCATATCGCTAGCCTAAGCAGATTAGGAAGTTACTCCACTATAATAAATCTAAATGTTTAATTATTAACGGCCTAATCTACTATAGGAATTAAGTATTTGTCCCTAATTTACCTAAACTCTAACTAGAAGTCATACACTATACGCACAGTTTAGGTCCTGTAGGCCACCTAGGCCGCGTTAAGACGCTAGACCTCCTTAATTAAACCTATTAGTGGCCAGGTATTTCACAGTTCACAACTACCTTTATAAAAGACTGCGCTCTTTACTTCTATATAAAGACCCCACGCTTAGCACCGCCCAGTTTCCTAAAACTACTAGAACTACCAGTCTGCCTATAGACCAATATCTCTATTAACCACGTTATCAACCTGCCTAAGTGCCTTTGTAATAGCAAAATATACAGATATATCTTTGTCGTTATTAACCGCCTAATAAAGATAAGACACTTTATTCCTATTACTAGCCTAGATACTAAGGAGCTTATTAAAGTATTTATCTACACTGTCTATAAGTTACATGGCGCTCCAAATACTATTATTTTTAATAGAGGCTCTTTATTTATTTCTAACTTCTGGCGTCGCCTAAACTAGCGCCTAAAGGTAACCCTAAGCCCTAGTTTTATATAGCACCCTAAAACAGATAGCCAAACCAAGATTATTAATACAGCAATAAATAAGTACCTACGCGCCTTTGTAAGCTTTACCTAAGATAACTAGGTAGATTGGCTCCCTCTTACTAAGTTTGCTATAAATAACCAGATTAATAAGACTACGGGAATCTTACCATTCTTTACCAACTATAGCTATAACCCACGTCTAGGCGTTAAACCAGTGGGCCCCTAGCTATTAGCCCTATCTATATATATAAAGAAGGAGTACCTATAAGCTAATACTATTGCTAACCGCTTTAAGCGCATCTTAACCCAGCTTAAAGCCCTAGCTCGTATCTCCCAGTAACGCTATAAAGATAACGCTAATATAAAACAAGACAAAGGTATAATATTCAAAAAAGATAACATGGTTATAGTTAGCCTTAAAAACATAAAGACTAACCAGCCTAAGAGGAAGTAGGATAATAACTAGGACAGACCCTAGCCCGTCCTAGCTGCCTATAAAGAAGCAGTTATAGTTAACCTCCCAAACTATATCCGCGTTAATAAGTCTTTCCACACTTTAAAAGTCCACCTTTAGTTCCCTAAAGAGATCTCTAGTTAAGCACGCATCAATAAAGAGGAACGTTATAATGTTACAGAAAGGATAGCTAAAAGAGACGATAATAGCAATATTACAGACAAATGGGAATTTAAAAAGATCCTTAATATATATAATAAACAAATAGACGAGTATGGCCTAACATATTATATTAAGTGGAAGTATTATAATAAAGAAACCTAGGAACCCAAGAAGTCCCTAAAAGGATATAAGCGCGCACTATATAAGTTCTATAAACAACACCCTAAGAAGCCCAGACCCCCAGACTAGGCATAAAATAAGGAAAAGTTACGCTAAGGTTATAGCCAACCACGATATTAATTTATGGTGGTTAAGATATTATGGAACTTTAACCACTAGTTAAAGTTATCTAATTAGCTAGATTCTTGCCAAAGAACGCCATAAAACACCACATAGATTAATTCTGGTGGCGGTATAGAGTTCTGCTGACTTTATTTACTAAACTAACTAATTAGGATTTTCCATCCCCGGGATAAAAAATCGCCATTGGCTTGGCTAAGGGCGGTAAGCGGAACTAACATCTTCGCGACAAAAACCAGCCCCCGTGCATTACCTGTTTTTAGAGTTATTTGTTCGGTTTGGGGACTAAACCTTCTAGGGAAGGGGAGTACTGTTACGGCACTAACCTGTCGTATACTGTCTCGTACTATTTCCTACTGTTGGCTGGCCCACCATTAGCGCCTTGGCGGGCTAGCCCTACTATTTATATACAATACCCCCTTTCTATCTTCTTCTCCTCTTCATACCACAATGTAGTTATTTAGCCTACTTGCATTACAGCACTGTGACAAGAATATAGTAAATTTTTATGCTTTAAAAAGTGAGCAGGTATAGAAAGATAGTAATAATAAAAAGTTCTAGCAAGTTTAATTATACTGTTTATATAGTCTATAGTTTATTATTAAAGTTTAAAAATTTCTAGGTTCCTTGCTAGGCTATACACTATACTAGTAGCTACCTAGCTAGCAAGGTGGTGTTGGTTAAGTTTACAAAACCAAAACGTTATAGGTACTACTAGAAAGATTATCTATAGATCTTATATTCCCCTTAATAACCTTCTTTAAAGTATGCTATATAATTATATATAGCTTTAGATTAAGGATATTACTAAGACGCTAGGTAATATATATAATAGTGTTTAAAATCGGATGTTTTTATTTATAATTATAGATGCTCTATAAAGTATATATACGGCTACTATAAATAGTATTTTAATGGAAGGCAGAGGGGCGAGCACTAGGCGCCCCCTGATGACTCTACAGACAGAGTTAAGTTCGCGATACTAGCGCGTCTGTAGGCTTGTTACGGCAGCAGTGGTTCCCAAGGAGGTCAAAAAGTAAGGTAGTAGAGCACCATAGGTAACTCGTAGGCGCCTTGTAGGCGCTATATAGGCGAGTCCCAAAAGGCGGGGAGATGGATCACGGGGTTTTCTTATATAGAGTTTTCTCCCCACATATATATAAGGAGTAGTCCGTATAGGCCTAGTAGGGATCCGAATCGGACGTTAAGCAATGAATTATTATTATAAATAGTATTTTTAAATCTAATAACGAGCTTAAATATCCGCGTATACTGGAGATTAATATTCTACTATTTATAAAGACAACCTATATAAACCTAGGCCCTATTATAGATAGCAAGGCTATTATAAATAGCAATTACCGCGTACTTAAGACGATCTTTCTAGAGCAACTATAACTTAATCACGATAGTAATTTCTAGGACCAATTATATCTAGTATATAGTAATTAGAAAACTATAAAGCTTATCCACGCCTATAAGCAGAAGTAGGTAAAGGCTACGCTCTTATATAATAACCACTATTAGGTACTACCTATTTTAGGTCTTTAGTACCTCTAGTTAAGCTTTCTATATATAATTATAAGGACTTTCTTTGGTAGTGAGAAATATATATATAGTCAAATCTCTTTAATATGGTACCGTTTGTTTAGCCGAGCGTATCGTAATACTAATGGTATTGTTATATCAAGAGTTATATGTAGGGTGAATAAGCAGGAAAAAGAGGAGCTTTATACCTAAAAAGGCTTAGGATATCTACCTCGCGGGCCAAATAGGGCCCTCTCCTATACAAATTCTCTACTGGTTATAACGATATTGGTGGTAGGTGCTTAACAATATTCTCAAACATTAGATTATCGTAATATTACACCAAAAAAGGCTTGATTAAGGGGTGTAGATCGTAATATAGAGGTTATCGTTATATACCCCATATTGTATTAAGGAGATTTGACTGTAGTAGTACTCTACGCTCTATACTTATATAAATTACCTTAGGTGACGAAATATTTTTATAGAGCGCCCTCCCTTTTACTATCCTAAGGAGCTAGTACTGTATAGTTTTAATACCCGCATTATTACACTCTTTTAAATATATATATCCGCAATAGGCTTAATATCTGTAAAGAAGGCGCGGTTAAAAGATATATTAGATCCTTAACGCCCGAGTAGTTTCTATAATATATTAAGGATATTTACGCAGCGGGTTTTAGCTCTAAAGTTAGCCGTAAGGCTAATAAATTAGTTCCTTTACAGCTCTCTACCTATAGAGGTTCTTAGATTATAGATTAATTGCTTATAGTACCTAGCTCCGCTACTATAAGCCGGCTCGTTTAAATTATTAATATAGAGTTCTTTAACTATATTTAGTATCTATAGGTGATTAAAATATATAAAGTGTTAAAATACGCCATTATCGGCCTTTTAAAGCGTGTAATTGCCTACCTTTACCTTTACTTTACCGGATTAAGAAGTAATAACTATATATTTAAAATAATGTACTTCTAGAGGCTAATTATAACAGAGGTATATAATCTAGCACTTTAGCGGGCTATATTTATAAATAGGTTAATTAATAATTACGGAGAGCTAAATAGCTTTTTTAAAGCTAATTAACTTAATAAGCTACTAAATCTTTAGCTAAAAGAGCTATTCTAATTACGCGGAAACTTAACCTTTAAAGTAGACTCTCTATATAGATAGGGTGTTTTACCATAAGCTATACTGGACCTCTTTATACTAAGTTTAAGAACATATTTGGTAAGCGGATAATATCTAATTATATAATTAAGTCTCCTATAGTTAATACCTAGTCCCTTATAAATATAATTGCTAAGGATTTAATTATGCGTTAGTATATGCAGGACGTTAGGTTTAAGGCACCTACTATTCTTTAACTTAGATTAGAGCGGCTCTTATAGGGCGGCATTGCGGATTTTAATACGCGAATATCTTATATTATTATTATTCATTGCTTAACGTCTGATTCGGATCCCTATTGGGCCCACGCGGACTACTCCTTATATACATGTAGGGAGAAAACTCTTTTGAGAAAACCCCGTAATCCGTCTCCCCGCCTTTTGGGACTCGCCTGCAAGGCGCCTACGAGTCACCTATAGTACTCTACTACCTTACTTTTTGACCTTCTTAGGAACCACTACTGCCGTAACAAGCCTACGGACGCGCTAGTATCGCAAACTTTGCTCTACTACTATAGAGTCATTAGGGGGCGCCTATTACTTACCCCTTTGCCTTCTATTACCATTTTCTTTGTAACCTAAAGCTGGTCTAGCACATTTTGGCTAATAAGCCACCGGGTAACCGCCTTAAGACCTTTTTATATTAAGAGTAGTGTGTTATAGTTCTCTATACTAGCTACTAAGAGTATAGCTTCTTGGTTGGTGCGTAGGGGGCATAACAGTATTACGTGTTTTAGTATCTATCTTAGCCAGCTATATTTGCATCTTAGGCTGCCTACTGGGATACCTACCTAGTAGAGCCAATCTTTTAGTCCTATTATCCCTGTTTTTAAGAGTGTTGCTATTATATTTTCTGCCTTTGTTAGGCCTTCTCGGAGCTCTTAAGTGTTTACCCCCTATAGCGTTAACTATGCCATGGCTTAGGTTTCTCTTACCTAAGTTAACCTCTATACCTTTAACTTCTATACGCCTCTCCAGCATTAGTCCAACTAGTATTATATTATAGAAGATGGTTTCCTGGCGTTCTTTTATACTCTACTTTAGCTCCTTTCTCTTTCTTACTATTATCTTTACTGGCCTCTTGCGCGTCTCCCTTCCTCCTCTATATAGGCCTAGGCCCTAACGCAGTACTATTCTTCTTCTGCTTTCTTTACCTATTTCTCTAATATCTCTTCCCTACTTTAGGGTTGTTGGTTTGTTCTCCTATAAGGCGCCCTAGGGTCCCTCTATAGTTTATTTAGGCGTGTCTTAATATACTTTATAATATTAGAGTTACGTTTACTTTACGCCCTTTATATTGCAGCGGCTTCAATATATAGTTATAGAGGGGGAATATTGGCTTCCTTCTTAAGCAGTGCTGTAGCCGTTCGCTTATACCCGTCTGTTATACTCTAGAGGCAGGCTATTTAGACCTTTTAGAGTAGTTTAAGGAGTAATTTAGGGGGGCCCTTTTTAGTTTCTCTAATGGCCCAAACACTAGATCTATATATTATAGTTAGCCAGATAACTGCTGTGTATAGTAGGTATAACCTCTAAAAGTATAGACCCTATATAGAATTAACGATCCTAGATAATATAATGTACTGTGCTTAGCCCTTATAGGCCGCTTATACCGCATATGCACTCTACTAGAGCTTACTATCTACCTATACTCCTAATACCCTTAGACCCTAAACTGGTTAACCCCCAAAGCCTTAGATATGGATTATATGTTAGAGATCTGTAAATTAGTTGCGTTTTCTTATAAAATAGATTAGCTAGTGTTTCTCTGGTAAGAATTGGACTCTATATCGTCTTGCCCATTCTATATAGGTGTTATAGGCTTTCTCTAGTGTTCTGTAGTTCTTTACAGCTATTGGCCCGTATATAATTAGGTTTATATTATTAATAAAGCCTATCCCCTAGGTTGCCCCTTCCTTAAAGGTGTTAAGTAAGTTACTTATAAAGAAAAGGAAGAGTATAGGCGAAAGAGGTAATTCTTATAGTATACCTATTGCAACTGTAATAGGGGGGCTCTGGTATCTGCTAAAGACTAATAATGTCTCTTTCTGGCCTATAAACCCTTAAATAAATTATATAATCTATTCTAGAAAGCCCTTTGCCCTAAGGATGTATAGGAGGCGCTTATGGGGTATATTATTATAGGCGCCACTAATATCTAGGCTAAGCATTAATACTACGAAGTCCTTACGTATAGCCTATACAGTTTTAATAGTAGTAGCGAGTAGTGTAAGTGCTAATAGTGTTAAGCGATTCTTTCTTGCCCCTATTTGGCTTTGTGGTAGTAAGGTATATTCCTCTGCCGTGTCTACTATACGGTCCGCTATAACCTTTTCTAAGATCTTGCTTAGGGTGTTTTCTAAGGCAATAGGGCGGTAGCTTCCTGGGATTAAGTAGTCTACTTTACCTTCTTTTTATAAGATAACCGTCGTTATAGATCTTCTAGGTCGCGGGTAGTAGCCTATTATAAAGTATACTCTGGCTATATCTACAAGCTAAGGTGCTATAAGTAGACTATAGGTCTTTAAGGCTTTATTTAGGATCCCATTTGGTCCTAGTACTATATTGTTTAAAAGGCAACTAATAGTTCTAGCCTTTTCTTCGGTTGTTATATTGCTGTTAACCCTTAGGTAAGTTACTAGTGTTTTGCTAGTAATGTTACTAAGGTCTACTAGAGCTAGTTAGGGAAAAATCTTTCTATAAGGATCTTTGCCTTTTTATTATTGTTGCTTATAGCCTATAGTTCGCCTGCTCTTTATAGGGGTGGTAAGTATAGGTCTTTTACTAGGCGTCCCGCCTTTTTCTTTACCCATCTTGCCATAGTCCAAAGGCCCTTATTATAGGGGATGCTTAGGTTAGTAGTGTGTTTATTTATAAACCGTCTCTAGTTATTTCTTACTTCTTTTTTTAGGGTGTTCTTTAGCTGGTTTCTTGTGTCTTTGTATTGTCTCTCGTCTTTAGGGTTATAGCTACTTGTATATTTCCTTTTTGCTTGTTGTTAGCTAGCCATAAAAACCGCGTATTATGCGGACCATGCGTGTTGCGCATAGGGGCCCGGTTTTAAGACCGGGCAATGCTCTTTTAGCCCGTTTTTAATCGCTGCCTAAATCCTTTCTAGTCTTTGGTTAATTTCCTTAGGGGTAGCTAATAAGCCTTACTTGTTTGGTATTAGGTGGATTTCTTCTAGGTCTTAAAGTTGTTATTTAACTATATTAAGGAAACTGTCTGTCTTAAGCTTCCTTATTACGTATCTTTTACTATTTAGTTGCGCCTTAATATCCAAATCTAGCTATATCTAAATAGGGATATAGTCTAAGGTAAGTACCCATTCTTCTTTAGGGATGCACCTTTTAAGTCTCTAGTATAGGCTATCGTCTATAAATGTAAGGTTAATTATACTTCTGGCGGTGCCTTATTGCCACGTAATTACTCCTAGGGGAGTAGCTAGCTTAAGGCCCTAGATATCTATAGCTCTTAGTAGACACTCTATCTATTATTTAGCAGCGATATAGATACCCCCCTACTATGGGTGGTAGAGGTTTATATCTCCTAATAGGATAGACTCTGTGCCTTTAGTTTCCAGTAAGCTTATTACTAATATAATATTCTTTATTTATAGGACCCCTTTAACCCTAGGGTTATATACATTAATAATTTATACCGGTCCCCTATATGTCTGGATTGTTATAACTATAATATCTAGGTTAACTGCTTGCTATAACTATAAGGATAGGCTAATAGCCTTGCTAATTATAAAGCATAGATATATAGCTGCTTTTGGTTTGTATAGGAGCTGGAATCCTTAGGGGCAGTATATTAATTATATATAGGTATTGTAATACGGCTCTTATATAGTAAGGATATAGTATTTCTCTAGGTCTAGATTGTCTAGTAGGGGCCTTATAAGGCGGTGGTTTGTATTACCGCAGTTATACTATATAATAGATAGGTGGCGGACCCCTAGTAAGGGTTATTTAACTCTTCTTCGTTCTTTACTTCCTCTATTTCCACTTTCTTTAGGATTTTTAAAACTTCTGTCTCTTATATCTACACCCTAGTTGCTACTTATTTTATATAGGGCTTTCTATTCCCATGTCTTATATTCCTACTAGCGCTTCTATATCCAAATCTGTTATTGTCTTCGGTTCTTCCCCTAGTCTTACTAGTTGGCTTTATGCCCTTTATAGGTTGGCTGCAAATGTTAGATTTGCCGCGTTTAGTCTAATTCTTAATTGTCCTAGTCTTAAGCTTGCTATAGCTGTCCATAGGGGTCTTCCTATAGGGCGTCCTCTCCCTTGTGTCCCCTATAACCCTTATATCCCTATTTAGTCTAGTAATATCGCGTGGCGTCGCTTCTAGCCCGTTAAGGCTTGGGATAGCTGGCCTAGCCCCCTAATATTAAAGGTAGGGAACGCCAGGAAGGCACCTACGTCCCCCTAGCTTATTGCTTATTATTTCTATTTATATAACCTGGTGTATAGTTATTCCCATAGCTGTTAAGCCCTTGCCTTCTGTCTCCTATATTTAATATAGTCTACTCTCTCCTACGCCTTATATGTGCTTTAGTGACAGTTTGCGCATTTTATTTAGTCTTAATTTAAGTAGTGTCTTATATTGTAGGGGCCTATATAATGGCCACAGCACACCTGTACTGCATATATAGATTGGGTGTATCCCTATTATGCGTAGCAATAGCATCGCTTTAGGCGTAGTTTGTAGTTATAGAGCCTTATATTATATATAAGGCCATTTATAATTATTCCTTTTTAGATAAGGAGTTTTTGCATTTCTAGTATATGTGTGCTAATAATAAGGGAGCCATGCGTTCGACCAGCGTCTCCCTAGTAAGTCTTTAGCGACTCTTATATCCTCTTATTGTTCTTATTATATACTTAGATTGCATTTTCCTGTTAAAGCTATTAGATTTGGGTAATCTTAAGTCTTAGTATAAGGCGTTCCGTATATTTTACTATCTCCTATATAGTTGCTGTGTTATTTACCTAGCGTCCCTTTTCTACCCTAAGGCTTATAGGAACCGCTAGGACTTTAACTAGGTAGTCTTTATAGAGCACTTTTATACTAATATATTCTCCTAGCCTATCCCCTACCCTTATAGCTCGTTCCTTTACCTATTAGTCCTTTAGGGTAACTCTAATATCTCTACTTCTTAGGTATTAAACTGTAATAGCGTTATAGACTTCCTTGTAAATCTCCATAAGGACTTCTGTTTCTAATTATCCCCTAAGCCCCTCTACTTTTTCTATATTTAGTTATATTATAATTATATACCCAGTTATTGTTTTAAGGGGGTTAAGTTCCCTATGCTATAGAAGCGCAGCTATAGTGGCCTAGGTACAGTTCGCTAGTAAGGAGGGGTTTTATTTATTTTTAATTTTGCTTAGCTGTTAGAGGATTTAATTAAGGGATTACTAGAGGGGCGCCTAAGGGACACTAGACTGGCAGAGCTATTCTACTAGCTATATTAGTTTATTATATCTAACGGTTACTCCCCCACAATTACGGATACTAAATACGTCTAATAGGCTTTATATTTTGTTAGATGCCTTCTTAATAGAGGTATTTCCGCTTTATAGTGTGGTATTCACCCGTTCTTATTGTGGAGGGCCATTACTAGGCGTGGTTCTGGCGGTCGCGCGCGAGTGCGAACCACCGTCGTTCAACGTGTGCCTCCCCTGCGATACAGGCATCTCAGGGGGATTCTCTGGGTGTTTTTTGGGGTTCTTTTTGGTTGGTTTTGGTCTTTTTGGGCCGGGTGCAGCAAGAGCTCCAGGATTGGAATTCCGGTTCAGTTAATATCTTATATTAGCAGATTACTATATAATCCTTATAAGGATGGATTTAATAAGGCTATAGATAATATACTAGAGGACTTTTAAATGCTTAGACTTATAGTACGTTTCTGTCTTAATATATTAAGTAAGTTCTTTTTATTAATATTAACTCTAGCCGGCGTATAATCTTCTTAATATATAGTATATAACATAGCAGTAAGCTATTTTGTGATGTGGATATAAATATTTTTATCTTAGCTTATATAGATATCTTTACATGTTAACTTATACGAATATTATAATATTAATTAAGTATATCTATTAAATATAAGGCAGAGACTTAATTCCTACATATATAGTAGAGAGAGGTAAAAACTACTATTTTATTATTATAAACCTACAATAACTGCCAACCGGCATTAATAGCTAACTTATATCTACTTATATTCGATATCTGGTAACCTAGTATTATATATAAGTGTAATAACACCACGTCTAAGGAATGCAAGCTCATCCTTTATCTTACCTAGAGAATCTTTAAACTTATTTAACCGGCGATCTATAGTTTAAATATCTTTCGCTATATTAGCCACCCGTTTATAAACTATATTAATATATATAGAAATAGCGATTGCTAAATATACCCTAATATATTCTGTGCTAACGGAAGCGGTAGCGGTAGTAGTAGTAATAGTAGCACCTAGTATACTAGCAATTGGTAAAAGAGTTAAAGGAATAACGGTAGAGCGGGTACCTCTATAGCCGCGCGTTCTACTATAAGTAGGAGTCTTAATAGGGGGGGAGGCGTAGTAGCGTGGGTGGGATAGTGCGAGAATAAAGCTATATGGATATTAGCAATATCCATATTATTAATACGTAGATATTATACCTTCTTAGTAGGCGTTTTAGCTAGACTATCGGTAAAAGCTAACTTCGCACATTTTTTGCCCTAAGGCATAACTAGCTCCAGATTTAGTAAACTTTTCTATATATATGTTAGCTAACAGAATAACAGTATACTATTAGTATGTACCTTTCTATATAACCTGCTACCTATATAATATCTTAAGCATATACCCCTAAAATAAGGCCTAGAGTCCTTCTTATAAACGCGATATTTATAGCTATGCTTCTTGTATAGAGTATATAGTAGGTTGCTGTTATGGAACGCCACCACAGGAACCCCTATAGGAGACTCCTTAATAGAGCCCCGTGCTCTTATGTACGCCTCGCGTATAGCTTACGTCAGCTACGCGTAGTATATTACCTCCCTACGCCCTTAACCCTTATAATTGATCGCGTAATGTCTTGTAGACTCCTTGAATATATATACTCTATAGCCATTGCCCCTCGTCCCATAACATTACGTTGCGCCTTTTTACCACTAACGCTTAGTCTATAACTAATTCTACGTCTCTGTAACACTACAGGCGCTACTAAAAGCAGCGTGTCTATAAGTTACCCTACTTTATACTTCTAAGGAACCTATAATAGTAAGACGATATTCCTTACTAGCTACTATATTAAACCTAAAGAATAACCTAATACCCACACTTAATCTATAACGCCAATTAATCCTAGAAGAATTTAATTTATTAGCCCTAGCCTTAACCCCTAAGGAGGTGGACACTAAAAATATCTTATCTTTTATTAACTATATAACTACGGACAAGTAAGCAAAAAGATTACTACCTATTAAAATTAAAATATGAGACGCTAAGATGTTTGTAAAAATAGTAGCATAAGAACCTGTCTGTATAAGTAGAGGTTGTAAATAACGTTACGCGCAGAGCGTATGCGGCAGGGGCTGTATGCGTAGCGTAGGTCACCTGACTACCTACGGCCCGATAGATAGCCCGACCTTTATTACCCCTTTCTTTCTCTTTGGGTAGACTAAGAAGACATAAATAAACCAAGAACCAGAACTACTTATTGCAATTGCAGTACCCCCCGGGTGATACCAACACTGATCAGTGATATTACAGATTAGAATCCGGTGTTATTATAAAGAGAGACAATACGCGATCGCTCCTACCAAGGCCTGTTGATCTTGTCGCGTTTGCTAAGGAGAACCCTTCCTACTAAGGCCCTGGGAACTCAAAGAACCGGCTCCTACCAAGGCTTCGTCCGGTTCGCGTCCATTATGCAAACCAATACCCAGTACGACCTCTTTACTGAGCCAGTACACCTAGCAGCTTCGGCAGCATCCCATAACCTAGTAGCGTTAGCGGCACCCACCTACCTATAACCCCGACACCGTCTGCTACCTTTGTTGCAGATCCGCCACGTCGAAAATCACGTTAATAGCACGCCCTAAACGCCAGCGTATCCCCTTCCTTCCTACGGCCTTTGCAAGCCACGAACACCACAACCTACACCACGATCTACGCCAGTCAATTATGTCCAACACAGGAATTCAACGTCCGGACTGGGGTAATGGGATTACCCTAACCAATGAGACTACCGCAAAAGACATTACCAACTATATTGACTTTAAAATTAATGAGTATACTAAGCGTAACTTTAAGGATAAAAGCTTATGGGAATCATACCAAGAGGACTTTGACAATTTTGAGGTATAGACATTTAAGGACGCTTACAGGTCCGCAATCAAGGAACTCAAACAACTACTCCAACGTAATGGAGTATGGGTCTTTGATAAGAAGAGCAAGTTAGTACCATAAGCACTGTACGACGTTGCCCACGAGGACGACCCTACGGAATGGTTAGATGCAGAAATTAAGCTATTCATCGACAATGAAGGACCCTTCAATTCGTATGTTATCAACCGTCGCCTTAAATCACGCTTATTAACTCCAACGTCATCTACCCTAACCCTAGCTGTCTCAAATGACCCCCCTATAGCCGAGCCTTCCTCGCCTACGAACGTCACGGCTCCCTCTATAAATGTTACAGCTCCCCCTACAAACGTCGCGGCTTTGCCTACGAACGTCACAGCTCCGCCCATGAACGTCATGGCTCCGCCTATAAATGTTACAGGAATACTGCGAGCTAGACTAAACCATACTCTTAACGGTTTAACTATTGGCCTAAAATCAGCTCAGCCTACAGCTATAGCTACAGCTATAGCTACAACACCGCCCAGAACGCAGACACCTACCCCTACGACACCTCAACTACCTATTACACTTATACCCCAGCCCACAGCCACAGTTACAATACCGCCTGGAACGCAGACACCTACCCCTGTAACACCTTAACCACCTGTTATATCTATACCCTAGCAAGCTGCACTGACTGCTACCTAATAGTAGTACGACCCTCGGCAACCTGGCCGACAACAGTATACCCTATTGCAATTTACCCGACAACAGCAACCAGACCTAGGAGGAGGAGGAACAACGTTATACAATGCTTGGTTGTTAGCCCTTCTATCTATTTTCCCCTATGGTCTGCAACAGCTCTACAACCCTTATACCTTCCGAAGCCGCTATACCTTTGGTTCTGACTTTAACTATGCTCTGTTACGGGATATTTTAGTAACACCTTGTACGCGCCTACCTGTTTCCACCACAATATCTGTAATGTTTACGATATCCGCAATATCCGCAATATCCGCAGCGATATCCGCAATATCCGTAATATTCGCAATACCCGAAACATCCGCGATTATGCCCTGAGTACCTATTGACCTATATACTTCTTCTTTGTACCTCCTTACCTTTTCTCCTTACGCAACGTCTTGATTTTATCACACAGTTCATATAAGGGAAATGGATTAATGGTTTTTCCACTACCTACGCTTTTTCTATGGATTATCTAATGATTTGGTATAAAGCCTGTTATTCTTCTTTCTTTTTGTAAATGTCGCCAGTGTCTGTACAAGTAGAGGTTGTAAATAACGTTACGCGCAGAGCGTATGCGGCAGGGGCTGTATGCGTAGCGTAGGTCACCTGACTACCTACGGCCTGATAGATAGCCCGACCTTTATTACCCCTTTCTTTCTCTTTGGGTAGACTAAGAAGAAGACACGAATAAACTAAGAACCAGAACTACTTATTGCAATTGCAGTACCCCCTGGGTGATACCGACAGAACCTAATAAATATTACCGCCTTTTACAGAACTACTATATAAAGCTTATATAAGCTAAGATGCATACTGCCTAAGATTGCGATATTATTTAAGACCTATAAGCTTATAAGGCATTTACCGATAATATACATTAAGAAACTAAAGACGACCTCTATGTCTAAACGCGACGTCCAACAGTTAAAGAAAGCTAAGATTATACTTATTGCTACGGTTACTAAAAAAAGAGGGCATAATTAAATATCTATAATCCTAGCTTAATAAGCATATTTATAATAACGCTAAATATCTCTCTACTATATATAACGCTACTTAAGTCTCTATACCCCCGACAACCTTACCTACTTAACGCCTAATAGAGGGTTAGCACTAAGTAGTTTTACCTAATAGAAACCCCTAAAGCAGCGATAATAAAAGCTATAATAATTAAACCTAAGCTGCCGCTGTAGGGTCTAATATATATTACCCTAATCCCCTAATCTTTTAGGGAGACCATAAGGAATATAGCTACTAGAAGATGCAAATCCGCAAAAAACTAACTTAGAGCGCCTGCCTTTTTCCTATAGAAGATACTAAGATTAACTATATTATTAGGCGAATAAAGGGTACACTATTTAATCGACTCTTTGTCCAATAGGAGACTAATAGCCCTTAGAAGTGGTAGTCCTACTAAGAAGTCCTTAATAATCTTAACCTACTAGCCACCAACTAAGCTAAACTATATACCCTAAAGATAAGCCCTACTAAATTATTTAATAAGTTCTATATTAAATTCTAGGAATACACTAGAGCCCTTACTTAAGACAATACTAAAGACTAGGAAGATCTCCTTAAAAAAGTCACTTATTGCCTTAGTTATGCAGCCGCTAGCTATAACTATAATAATGTTTATAATATAGTAGCAGCTCTATAGAAGATTAAATAATAACTAAATTAAATTACTACTGCTAACCCTTACCTAAAGACCTTTCTATAGAAGCCCCCCAGACCTACTAAACCTATATATACTAAGCCACTAACGCCTATTACCTTAATAGCTAGGTTTAGTAGCTACCGCCTAATACCTAACCTAGTACCCTAAACACTAAATATATTGCTATATACTATTACCGTATAAGATAAAGACGTAGTAATAGCGGTAGAGTTAGATATAGAAATAGAAAACGCTAAGTCCTAGTCCTAAGTTATAGGTTAGGACGCCCTAATAATAAGGGGATCTATATATTAGCCTGCTTAATAGATAACTTAGTAAAAATAAATAGACGGAAATAGATAGTCTTACCTATAATAGGAATTACTACTAAAAAATAATATAAAAGCCGTTCTATAATTAATTGCGGAGCTATTAATCAATTTATAAATACCTAATTTATATATACTTACAATCTACTTACCTTACCCCTTACTAAAGCCCGCGCCCTATAACTCGCTAACAGTAGTTATACCGTATAGAAGATTACCTATATAGTATAACTCTACTTAGATATAAACGGGCACCAGAAAGAGCTCTAGGTCTATATTATACTACTTACTAACTACCCTATTATCCTTAGAATAAACTAGCTTAAATAATATAACCCTACTATTAACTAGGAAAAGAGAGAAGTAGCCTTTAACTCTAAATACTGCAGAGAGACTTGCTTAGGATATAGCCTAACCGCCTCTATTTACGCCCTAGGATATTAACCTAAGAAACCCCTTATTATCCTACTTATAACCAACTGCTACTATATAAGTACTGCGGCCTTCTACCGCATAGCATATATAAAAGGCTGGACCATTACTGTAGCCTCCTAATTATAATTATATAAGCTTAATAAAGAATAGGACCACGTCCTCTATAGTAATAGGATAAATATAGTTAACCTCCTAGAAAATAATACCCCTACAAAACTCTACGGACTTTTACCTTTAGACTTTAAGAAGTTTATAAAGCTTAAAAAAGGACCTACTAATAAGGAACTCCGCAAGCTCTTCCCTAAAAGGTACCATAACTTTATTAATATATACTTATAAAAGAGCGTAAATATACTCCCCCTATATTAACCTAATAACTATACCATTAATATTAAATAAGGAAAAATGCTACCCTATAAGAGACCCTACTTAATATTAAAAGACAAACTTTTAGTTATTAAAAAGTATATTAACAAGCACCTTAATAAAGGGTTTATTCATCCTAACATATCCCTAGTAGCCGCCCCTATCTTTCTTACTAAAAAG
>Ga0307507_10002411_pt1 | contig 39395 bp, 61 predicted proteins | sample 7_EM_MG_FD_207223 | JGI IMG/M metagenome (GOLD analysis project Ga0307507, IMG submission 207223) | Populus trichocarpa ectomycorrhiza microbial communities from riparian zone in the Pacific Northwest, United States - 7_EM | ecosystem: Host-associated > Plants > Roots > Unclassified | place...
GGTGAGCGGGCTACCCGATGAGAACATACAAGCCATTGTTGCTAGTGTTACGGAGTCTGTATAGAGGTTAAGGGCTGCCAGGGCCCGCGTGTGGGAGCATATTCCCCTGATACGGTCATGAGAGGTGATCGAAGTTAGGCGGGCTAGCAATCGAGGTATGGTAAGTTTACTGCAGGCGTAGATACCCACTCACAGCTCAACCGTAGCGCAATGAAATGTATAATCGCAATCGATAAAACTCGTGGCACGCAAAGATAAAAAGAATTAATTCAACTTCCAGCTGTTAAAAGGCCCTCATCTCATCCGTGGGCAAACACAGCCGCTCAATCCAAGCAAACATTCAATTCATCCAGTCATCCACCCAATCCCTTACAAGAAATCTCGGTTAACCCCATAATCCCATGCCTAAACAAGATATACCCTCCCCCCTTCAGCCCCAGCCCTTCACTACCTATGCGTCACTCGGGACAGTCCCGTAAACTGTCCCCTGTACCCTTTCCGAATAAATCCCAGGAGCCCTCTCACTCGCAATACGCCCCACGACCGACTGATCCCGGCGCTCGTAGTAGACGTATTCGATATAGAAGGCATGCAACTATTCATCATTAATACCTACATGCCTAGAGCTCGGGGGAAACTTACGTGACCAGGAAGGTACCCGAGAATCGTTAGGCAGATATTTATAAGAAGGTCAGGACCGCATCCTGCGACGGCGAAGACGCCGAGGGGTGGGCACTGGTCGGGTTGGTTAGCACCGCAAGCAGATGGGGAAGGGGGAAGGGGACAAACGATGAGGGTCATCAGGACCAAGAGAAAGACGGAAACGGCACCCATTTTGAAGCTTTGCGAGAGGATGGAGGAGAATTTGGTTGTTTGGGACGCTGAGTGTAGTGTACAGTATCCTATAAAAAGGGAGAATTGTGCTGTTGATGTACAGTACTCGTATAGAGATAAAACAATACCTTCGTTGGTGGAGAGTTGACGATGTGGACTGGTCGGTTGACTGGTGGAGGGAAGGAGGTGGGGAATCCTCAGCAACTGACGGGTGACGCAATGGTTTGCGTTCCCGGGCTGACGCCAAGGATAGAGAAAATCGGAAAACAGGGGTTAGAACCAGGGGAATCGATTGGCTCGAGCCAAGGACACTTCCTTCTAAATTAACGTCTTGTTTTCCCATCTTTTCTACCAGAAGAAGCCATATGGCGCAAAGAAGCTTGGCTTATATCTACTAGAGCACGGTAAATTTACAGGTAGTCTAGAGTTCCGTATCCGCCAATCCGTATATGATACTTACTATACCGTACGAGTACCCGTAGTTTCCCAACATTAAAATGCCAAGACCTGATGACTTACACTCAAGTTGGGGGGTCTTGGCACCTTTCATACCCGATACTTGAGGAATTAGCGAGCGCTCATTTGCACTCGAGTATCATACCCTTGTCCAAGAGTTAAGTTAACAGTTGACTAGGTTTTTTTGTTCAATATCACCTCGACACATCCCAGAGCTGCACAAGCTTCCCTACTGCATACCGTACCCCTATAGCAATGGCTTCGGTCCAAATTAGGGATACTGTATGAGAACAAATTTTTAAGCGGGTTCTGAGGTATCATATTATATATTATTTCTGATTATTCAAAATTACCACGGCCCTAATTTAGGTAGCGAGGAGTATGAGGCGTGATAGCTTAGAGCACCAGAACGAGAACACACCTCCCCCGGTCGTTGCCATCTCCCATAAGAAAAACGAAACTCGCATCGTGTTGCTATCAGATCTTGATTCCAGTCCTTCGTATTGTATTAGTTAGTGCCTTTGGAACGAGAGGAGGGGAAATCAAGCATCGAGCCTTTCTACTGTGGTTTAACGCCCAGTGGATAGGCGTAATCCGCCAATGATGCACTCCTATTATACAGTACCATACCCGCTCATATGTGTTTATACACACACACACACACGCAAATGCTTTGGGTAGCCTTTTGGCCTTTGATACACCAGTGATTACGTCCGCATACTCAGGAATGGCATTGGGCTTAGTCCTGACCCGAGCCGTCACAGATGTTGCGTAGCTCTCACTGAGAGGATCCGCTCTAATATGAAGCACATCCAAGCCATAGACAAGGTATCTTCGACTGGGGACGTTGCGCAGCTCATGAGCTCCCTAGAGGCATCGGGTTATACATACCATGGCGAACCAGGCCCAGAGAACCAGCTTTATGACTTCAGTTGCCTTGAAAGTCATGGGGTGATTATTTGGATCCAGGTTTTCCACGAAGCCACTGAGAAGGACATTATTGATTGGATATCGATGATATTGTTCTTCAACAGGACGGCGATCTCAAAGCACTCTTCTCTATTTGCCGATCTTGCCGAAAAGCCCATTATGCTAGCTAGCTTGAACAGATTTATTGCAAAGGGCTAAGGTGGGAGTCCCCCCCCTGTTTTGCTACTGTTATCCGGGTTTCCTGGATATTCCAAGTTTTAGCTTTTGTTATTAGCTCGAGGCGTGCTTGATAGTTTGTTTTGCACTAGCTTTAGACGAACGGAAAACGGAATCAAAGTCTTGAATTTTAACAGTCACCACGAGATAACCAGTATGATATTTACAACAGCTAGCCATAATCGAGTCGAACTAAGTTGAATTGAACTAAATCTCCAAAAAACCCAGAGCCAAAAAAATAACCACGAGCGACCTTCCGCGCATGACAAGCAAGCAACCAGAGATGCTATCCGAACAAGCACACTTTATTTGAACTATACTACGGTACCATACCACCATCACCTATGCCAACAGTAAGAACAGAACGTAGACTACAAGAAAAGTTTCCAATCCAGCAAGGGGCCCACCAGTACCAACGAAGAGAAAAAGCGGGGGAAATTTGGTGTGGAAAAAAAATGAAGAAGTGAAGAGAAGTTAAACACCATTAACCATTTGAAGTCAAAGGAAGAAAAAAAGGGAAACAAGTCGTCGAAAGAGTTAGAAAAAAAAGAAAGAAAAGAAAAAAAAGAAAAAAGAAAAAGAAAAAGAAGGAAAGCGTAGATAAAACCCTAAAGTACAAGAAAGTATAAAAATAAAAAAAATAGTCTGAAAAACGAAGAAAAAAACCCCACAATCCAACCCGCAAAGACAAGAATAACAAGCAAGCAAACAAATAGACAGAGGCTGAACAAAATCCATCCAGACATAGAGACAGACAGCAAGGACGAACTAAAAGACAAGAATAGAAAATTCCGCCAAACAGGAGGACCAGCTTACGCTAACTCACGAGCCAAGAATCGATCCGCCAACTCCTCATCCAACGCCCCTCCAACTGTATTCAGCGCCTCTGCTGCCAGCGATTCATAGCTGACCCCCGGCGAGTCCTCAGTCAGCGCGTCAAACATGGCGTTGCTAGTATACTGTGGACTCCCGGGCCCACCTCCAACTCCCCTGGGGCCGTGTCCATTGTGATCACCAGAGAACGCCTGTGGGTTGAAGAGCGCTGGATCAAGGGTTTGGCCGCGACCGGGGTTGTTCATGAGGACTGGGGAGCCTAGGCGTTGGTGTTGGGAGGAAGACGACGAGGTACCATTTCCAGAGTTTGAGTTTGAGGAGGCATGGGCAAGGGTGAAAGTTGGCGAGGACTGTGTTGATGGGCCAGCGCTACCAAAGCGGGGGTAGTCAAATTGCGGCTGGGACGGAGGGGGTTGAGAGGAGGAGGAGGAGGATTGGCCAAGGAGGGGGTGGGTTTGGCTAGTTGGGGTTACAGGGGAGGAGGTCATTGAGCCTTTTGATGGAGCGGGTTTGATTGGTGGTGGGGGTTTGCCATTGGTTTCCGCGGGCTTCTTCTTAGAAAAGGAGTGTGCCTTTGTTCGGAGTTGAGGCGGGAGGTCGTCCGGGTTGGTGATGCCCATCTGCGCCATTAGCTTTTGCTGCTTTGTTGGGCGGGGCTTGCGGGTCGACATGGAAACTTCGACAACAGGGGGTGGATCAGGAGCGATGGGCATCCATTTGTGCAGCTCTGTGCGGAAGAAGTTGGTTTCTGGTGAGAGAAGAATTTCGGCTCCTTCTATCTTGCGGAGATAGAACCGCATAGTTGGCACCTCTGCACCTGTAAGGCCAATCGCATTTGTAAGCGGACGAACCCATTCCCTAAATTTGGTCGCCGCATCGATGATCCGGCGAAGACAATCCAACTCATCAGGGATGAAGGGAAGATTTTCGATCTCCGCTTGCCAATCGATAAGTTCCTCAAGCTTTGGCCGTGCCGCATCACGTGGTATCTTGACTCGGTAATCGCAGATCGGACAAGTATACTTCTCATCTTCCTTAACCTTGCCCCTAGCGATCTTGAGACATTTGCCGTGATACCTAATCAAAGTCAGTAAATCAAAATCACTCCAAGCAGAACGCAAACCTCACCATTCATGACAAACCTCACACTCAATCATCATCCCAGCCTCTGGCTGTCTACAGATGCAGAAAACCTCCCTCGGCCTACCACCCCTTGACCCCTCACCAAACGGCCCATTACTCTTAGAATCCGGACTCGGCTCCCGACTAGATGGCTCGACTGGAGTCCGTGGTCTATCCTCCAAGCAAAAGCAGTGTTTATTGCGACCTTCCACATACGCCATATGCTGCGCAAGAATGTGTAGGGGCGCATTAGCCTTTCCAAACAGTTTCTTCCCCCGCCTCATCCAATCTTCATGACGCTTCTGCTCCTTCTCTAGGTCAATTGTGCCCGTTGGTTTGCTGTGTAGCTCCGTTAGTCCATCTAATACATCCCGAACCTCTTTATACTTTGGTCTCTTGTAAAAATCCGCCTCCTTGCTCTTTTCATACAATGCCACAATCTGACGATGAGCCTCCCGCTGTTTGTTGAGAATTTGGTCGACCTGTGCGAGCGTCTCGCGAGAAACCGGTAACGTAGATGCCTGGCCAGAAAGTGCCTCCAACTGCTGGAAATGTACAATCTCAACACTCATCAACTCCTTCGCTTTTTTTTCCCACATATCGCCAGCTTCTTTTTGGCTTCGGAAGTGCATCATCTGCTCGTTGCTGTCGGGGATCCCTAATTCTTGGCCTGACTTGATCAGTTCCGCCACCTCGGTGAGGGACAAAAACCTTGCCCTAGCATCTCTAGCAGAGTCGGCCCACTTTAACTGTCGCACAATCTTCTCCAGCAAATCGGTCTCCGCGAGGTCCACATTGAAGCTCTTTCCAGTTTCTACCAACTCCTCATACATTGGCGTGGATAAGGTCCCAGGGGCCGCTAGGGCTGTCCTCGCACGTAGCTGAAAGGCCCGGATAAGGTCGGCACGTTCACGTAATTGTTCGATCTCAGGGCATTCGAATCCGATATCCTCAGCTCTCTCCAGGAGCTTAAGGATACTATCAAGCTTCCTATGTTCGCGCTCTTTTTCCTCCATCTCAGCAACCTTTGAGCCCATCCTCCTCCATGCCTTTTCGTTTTTTCTCCGATTTTGCTGCTTGCGAGATATGAAAGGTGTCGCTTCATCGACCCACTCCTGGGCACGCTCCACAAATGCCTTAAGCGGCGCCAACTCAGGGATGTAACATGGGATTCGCTCTCCTTCAGATAAAAGGGACTTTAGTACTTTAAGCGCCGGCTGGGGATTCTCCGCAATAGATTTTTCGAGCTTGACAGCCCATGCCTTGGGCATATTTGCTTTGTCGTGTACCCTCTGAACCAATTCTTCGAGACTTTCATCCGTCATCCGAAGTCGTAAACTAAGGCTTGTAACCTCGCAGTCGCAGATGTCGCGGAAATGCGATGGACACGTAACATTAGGAGTGCAGGGGCAAGTGATCTGTGAAAGATAGCAGTAAACCTTACAAACCCCACATTGATATTGGTCTTCGCTCAACTCTTCATCCTCGGGAAGTATCGCTTGTTGGATGTCAGGCAAGTGCTCAAGCAATCCACGACGTGCCTGGAGTTCCCTGTCTTTCACACGTGCAAGTGCGGGAGCAAGCCTATAAAAATATCAGCTGAAAACCCTAACCCCAAATAAGAAACAACGAATCAATGAATATACCACTGTGAGGTCTTAATGGTAGTATCCCTAGCTGCGGCGGTGAGGAGTAATTCATCGTGCGAGAAAACAGGAGCTTTCCGGAATTCCAGATATCTTTCAACTCCAGCTTGTCCAAACGGCTCCCAATCCGAGGGGGCAAAATTAACCGCTTCATTGAAATTGAACTATACCCAATCAAGTTAGTCCAAACCAGAATATGCAAATATCAGCCACTTGGCAAGGAAACCCACGCCATGATTAAACCCTGCATGATAAGCCTGCGGGAATGTAACCACGAATTGTCCCGCCCTCTGATCCAATGCATAAACTTTGACTCCGGCCTTCATAAGGTGCTGCGGGGTTAGTAAGGTTACCAACTGGAATAACAGATCGGGCTGTTGCTCAAACAATTCCGGTACGGCTTCCCTCATAGCATCTTCAAATTTCATTGCATCGCTCCCAGGAATACCATACCATGTTTTTGTAGCTCCAAAATGCTGGTAATTGGCGGAATAGGTGTAATGGTCCTCGTTATGCCAACAGAACGTCGAAAAACACATCCCGACGTAGAGCCACGGCACAGTCATCCCAGAAACATCAGATTTAATGTGCCGAAACAAAGATTCAGGATGTAGTGGTAGATTATTGAGATTCCAAGGGTCCGTTGCGTAAGGGTATGTCGGCTGTTTCTCGATGGTCGGAAAGCCGCTTCCGTGAGTGGTCGAATGGATATCGGCACCATACTCCACCTCCACAGTCTCGTGAACACTCTCAACCAATTTCCAAAATTCCCTCTCAACATCATCCTCGGTGACCTGTCGCGGCTTATTCAAGACCGGATCGAAGGGCATTTTCGATTGAAAATATAAATCTTTGAAATTGTTGGCCTTTTCCTGAAATTGCCTCAGAGAGTAAATTTCGCCATCGGCAAATCCATAGTCGCCAGTTCCGACAAGGCATCTATCGCAATACCAATCCCGGTCGGGGACACTCTTGAGCACTGGTTCGAGACAAAATGTGTGGTAACCGTGGTCACAGCTCTCACAGAGTAATAAATTGGCCATATCATCACCACGACCACATTTTTCACATTTCTGCAGGATGAATGGTTAGAATATATGAACGAAACATAGCAAACGAATGAAAATACCTCTCCTGGTTTACTGCTATTGTTTCTATCTCCACCCAATGTTCTTGGTGTAGAAGAAGGCCTGTGCAAAGTCATGTGCGACCCAGCAACCATAGGTGCAGGTTCTAGAAGACGATCAGCCAACGATCTCGGTTAAGTGCAACCACACCTATTTTTGCGAGAAAAAAAAAAAGAGCTAGAGAGAAAGAACAGGACAAATGAAAATTTACATGACATACCCTTCTTAAGTCTCTTACTCCTTCGTTCGCCATTTTCTGATTCATCGGCGGTGGCCTCTTTGGATTGCTCTTTAATATCAACTCCCGAGCCATTCTCCTGGCTATGACCCCGCTTGAGGATTGTACCAGCCTTCAGCTCAGGAGTGCTCCTCTTACTGGGCGTAGTTCCATTTTCACTTCTCCGTGAATTACCAGTATTCGGGGTCATATTGGCATCAAGTTCTCTCTTCATACCATTGGACACATTTACCGAGGTAAATCCACCAGCCCCAGAATTAACTGGAGTGAATCCGCTCCCTGAGTTTACAGCTGTAAAAGCACCGTTTACCGCAGGTGTAGATCCGCGAATTGGAGTTGCGTCAGCCATGTCTGTATCAGATTTATCTGGAGTCCCCGCTACTGAGGCGTTGAGTGCGGTGGAGGCTCTTATTGCTGGCGAATCAGGTAGACTACTCAGCGGAGACATCGCCGGTTTATCTGCAGGCAGCTTTTTCAAAGGGGATCATGAAGGTGTTATGGGGCCTCCCTGCTCTGCTTCAATCTGCTGCTGCACACCAGGCTTTGCGGACTTGACCCATTCTTCGTAAGGATGTAGATAGCGCTGGTACGAGTTCTTGAGAGAGGTAGATAAACTAGACATAATTTTTCCCGAATATCCCAGATCTCTACCAATCTCGGCCCATTTCTTGTGCTTGCAAACATTGCTGAATCCGCCCCTAATTTCCACGGCTTTTTTCAACCGATAGAGGTCTAATGGACGTTTATCGACCGACGGGAAGCGGTTCAAATTTGTGCCATGCTGCTTGTGATATTTAGACAACTGGTCCAAATAATTTAAATTTGCCCTAGTACCTAGATGCCACGAGAGAAATCATTAGCGATCATGTTGAGGGAAGAGAAAAAGAAAAAGGAAAAAAAAGGTAGTGGTGGCTGTCGATATAGCCGGGACAATCGTTTGGGGCTCAAGGATTGGAATTACCTCCTTCAACAGAGTTGAGTTCTTGCCGTCTTGTCCGGAAGTGAAACCGCTACACACAAAATGTCAGTAAATCCATCCCCTATCATCCAACGAATTGAAAGAGTAAATAATTATATGAGAAGGAAAGAAAGAGGTGGGTGAAAAATCTCCCAACCCCAAGCGCAGTAGCGAAGGGGGGATGGCTTATTGTAAAAACGCCCACAACACGAACGAGCGAACGAGAGACCCAACAAACCTCAGTATCAACCGCGAATTCCGGATTCCATGTATCTGGGGGAATGATCTTTATAATCCCGTACTTCTTCCCTTCTTCAGCAATACTCTTTATGTACTCGAAAGGATCCTTGAATTGCTCCGGGGTGGGTCTGTAAGTTGGGGCTTCCTGAAGTCCATGAGGTCTTATCCTCTTGGGGTTCTCCTTTGATGATGAGCTCCTCCTCTCTACAGTCGACATATCCAAAGCTTGTGCCTTCCGAGAGCTCAAAGGGGCGGATTGATATCCACCGGGGCCTGGGAGATTATTAGGGGTACCTCCCCCTCCTCCGTGTCCTCCACCTCCTTTCATTCTTGTCGATGGAGCGCGAGGGGATGGCCTGGCAGAGGATGTCGCCGCTGAAGACGCTGATGATGCAGCAGCCGGCATTTTGTACAGAATCGATTAAGAAGTGGTTTAGGTGTAATTGCAAGTCCCAGCCAGTAATGAATATGCTGGGATGCTGCAGAGCTGTCGGGCTGAAGAACTTGTTCTATAGACGTCAGGATCTGTAAATTACCGTAAGTGTAATATGTCGCAGCAGCTCCGGCCAGTCCACATTCCAGTGCCCCCAGAAAATCAGCCAAAACCTTTTGACCACTTGTTAACTTATTTCCTCTTTATAATGCCGCGTCAGTAGTTGGTAATGAGTGGTGGTAGCTGGTGGAGGCTAGTTAGGTGTGAGTGGGGAACGGGGGAAAAGCTGAAGGGGTGAGGTGGTGGTGGTGATGGCGGTGGAGTTGGGTTTTGGGAAGGAGGGAATGGGAAGAGAAGAAAATACTAGGGGAGGGTTCTCCGTCGACGGATCATATGTGTGGCTGTTGCCGTGTATGTGTGGGTGTTAGGGAGGGAGTGAGGAGGGCAAGGGGGGGCCGGGGTTTGAAGGGAGCAAGAAAGAAAGCGTGAAAGTGAGAGCGAGTGAATGGTTGCGTGTGTGATTGAGAACGTGGGAATAATGCGAAGATCAGATATATCGGATCGGACTAGGCAGGTTGACAGCCGCCGCCGTTCTTGCAATGGGGGGGCTCGAGAACGAATTTTCTATGAGACAGTGTGGGGGATGAAGAAAGAAGTGAGGGAAATGGAGGACACAGTGTGGTAAGAAATTGTACGAGAAAGGGAAAGGGAGAGAAGGCTATTCTACCAGTATTATGTGCCGTATAATAAGGAAAAAAAACAACCGCGGCGGACGACGGGCAGGCGGGCAGTGGTTGCAGTGCTATTAGCAGAGGGGGGAGAGGAAGGGAGGGAGAGAGGGATGAAGAGGGAGGGGGAAGAGAGCTAAATGGGATGTACCGAACGACCAGTGCAGGATTGACCTGGTTATACTGCAATAATCTCCAGAAATATATATAGGTTGTATGCAGGATTTATGGCAAATGCAACGAGTGAAAAGGGAATTGGATGAGGCGGAAGGGATTGGGTGCGGTAGGAAGACTACAACAGGAGTACTTTCTACGGTAAGGTAAACCTTGCTGAAATGGAAGTTATCGAGTACCGGTACACGTACAGTACTGGTAGAGCGGAAGTGTGTGAGCGAGGGAGAAGTACGGTATTAGTTGAGTGAGATATGGCGCGCGCTGAAGCGGGCTGCGCTACCCGATGTTGCTACTTCCCTGTTCGTTCCTGTGCACTCCCAGACACCTCCACCCACTCCACTCCCTTTGTCCCCCTCAACTCTCTCGAGCTACCTTCACTCCACGCACAGAGATGTCAAGAAGACGAACACACCTAACACCTAGGGACTCACCAGAGAAACCTGCAGAGGATTACGAACATTAAGCCAAAGTGTACCTGACGATGAATCGTCCGGTAAAAAAGAAAGAGAAGGAAAAACCCTTACATAAACAGGCCAACAATCACAGTCCAGCGCACTATCCGCGCAATGGATGAATGAATGAATCAATGAATGAATGAACGAGGATGGCCATACTAATGAAATGGAGCATGAGGGAAACACAAAGCCTGATCAACGACACACGTAAAAAAGAAAAGAAAGGAAAAAAATCATACAGAGAGGCAAAGAAGAGAGAGAGGGGGGAAGGAACAAAAAACAGAGCAGATTGGTAGCACATACAGTAACCGTAGCCACATAGACTCTACTGACTTGACATGGCTTAACTGACCGCATACATATGTTGCGTTTTACTTTTGTAGAAAATATGTTTTCTCTCAGCCTCCCTCCCTCCGTCTCTGTTCTGCCGATATGGTATGGGGGGATCGCCCACACACTTTATAAGAACAACATGGCATCCCGTCACGCCCAGGGAAGGCAACAAGTTTGCCAGCCCGAGCTAAAAAACAATTGGAACAAAAACAAAATAACACAACAAGGCTATCGGTGCACCTAGATAGATAGAGAGATAGAAGACATGCTTGTGGGGCCCGTATGATTATGATCTCGGCTACCGGTGCTCGAGGAGGAACAACGGTGACGAGCAGAGATCCCTTGATCCATCCGTACACTTTGCAGCTCTTTACCGCAGGTAATGATCTGAGGTCAACCCAAGATCTTTGGAGAAAGATAGTAGCATAGCAGGGGAGCTCTTATTGCGGGTACCACACTTGAACAATTCCTAGTCTCGGGTACCGGTATTTCAGGGAACTAAAAGACGACAAATACAACTACAGACGAAAAGATACTGGTAGAGGCCCTTTTACCACGTCTAAAAAGAAAAGGGAAAATTATATATTCTGTTGGCGAAAAACGGCCTCTCGAACCCCCTCTAACGCAGTCGAAATTCAAGTCAGCAAAATTTTCTTCTCTCCCATACCCCATTATCACGGCCGTTTGCGAGTGAAAAGGGAAACTCTCTTCCCTTCTCTCGAAAGCGTCAAATGACCAGCGGACGTCTCGATTTGGTCGGCAAGACGTCTTCGGTTGCCAACCAACTATCCCAAATGCGGCTAGATTTTTTTCCCTTTCGTGCCCTATCCACGCAGTCTGGCGGAGGGAGGGGCTCAACTCAAACCCCATTTTTACATATTTTGAACCCGCCCGGAACCATAGTTCCACGACCTGTCGTTTCCTTTATCTCTTTGAGCCGGAGGAACGAAAGAACAAGTGAACGAGCGAGCAGTACAAGCCTTTGAAACGGAAAAGCGAAATCTTTCATACGGATCATACAAAGGAATGGATAAAATAGCAGGAAGCAGGAAGCAAAACAGATCCAGCAGTGGTGAGAAAACGGTACTAGCAGAGCATCATACCTGTACTGACAAGCCCGCGAATTCAGTCAGCAGAAGAAAAGGGTAAAAAAAAAGGGGGGAGAAATCTGCAAGCAGATTATCATCTTTATGGCGAGCGAGAGGTGAGCTTATCCACCCATCATACACGTTTACTACCGTGTCGAAAGCACAATGAAGGAATACGGCACCGCTGTATGTTCCTCGAAGTTGCCCCGCCCCCTTTAACTTTCCCCTTTCAGCAACCATCACCTCCCAGAAGGCAAAAATGGCCCCTCATGAATTTTTCCTTCGGTTTTTTGCATGCGTGCAGGGAGCTCCGGCGATCTGAGACATCCATCCATCCATCCACCATCCCACCCTTACCACACATCCGGTCATCAAGCCCAGCTCAGGCCAGCCCGACGCAACGCAGCAAGGCGCAATGGAATGGAAGGGAATGGGAGTGGGTGAAAGCCAACGACAAATCAAGATTGTCGACGTCAGGTCTCCATCCCGACTTCAACTGCTCCAATCTCTTATTCCAACCTCACCTCACGTCGTCCCTCAAGCACAGCCTCTTCACAACAAACCTCCTGTAGACCACCGTAGCCCTGGCTACCTGAACCACCTGTTAACACAGCCTAGTTAATAGCTGCCGTAGTGTGGCAAGCACCAAGGTGAGGAGTCTCCATAGGTATTTGTTCAATCATCTTCTTTGCAGGTGTGATAATTGGGTCACCCGCATTAAGCGAACCTTTTTCCTCCATTTCCTTTCCCACCTCCAATCCTCCAAGCATGATCGACAAAAGTGGTTCCAATCAACTCAATCGCAGGCGCCATAATTAACATATCAGATTGCCCGCGATATGATACGGTGATTTTAACGTCGCGGTTGCGGGAATGTGCTGCTGGTTAACTTTTAAGGTAAAAGCGAAATGGCAATGGATAGAAAAAAAAAATAAACCATCCACCCATTTCCATATCCATCGTTTTACCCAATACCTCATTTGAGACACATATCACATCCCGACCAGACACCGATGCATCGGTTATCTTACCACACCGAGCTTCGATCAAGGTACCCTCCCATACGGTTGCTTGTGCTGTTCGTCACCTAGTTAGTCTAGTTTTTCCCCTCATTCAAGAATAAACCGTATATAAACATCCCATCTTGCAAACTTTTCTTTCTTCTCAATTCTTTTGCCACTTGCTTCTTCACATTCACATTCACCCTCTCAGGGAACAATTCACAAAAAAAAAAAAAAAAAAAGTCGCCATATCGTATGCCATACCCCCAATGCCGGCACGTGGCGTTGTGGTCGTGCTCACCATTTGCATACCGTAGGCCAAAGCAGTCTATCTCCTCCCTCCCTGGCTCGGTACGACAAGGATATTAATATCATAAATAATACAGTAAGGCATTATCCGATACGGTATATCAACTGTGGGGACCACGGGCGGCAAGGAGTTTTCCGAAACCCTCTCCCTCCCCTCTCCCAATCCAGTCTTTGCTGTCCTACGAGTTACTTTGTTAACCTAACCCTGGCTTACTCAATTACTTGTGATTGCCAAAGCAACACAACCCCACTGCGGAAGTAAGCGCAGCTGCACTGAACAACTGGATTACGGTGTTCTACTCGTATAATGCGGTGGTCCGATATGGCAAGTCAAACCGGCACAAAAAAGCAATACAACGGAAAAATGTAAGGGAAAAAAAAATTGGGAGAAAAAAGAAGTCACAGGAATAAAAAAATTCGGATCAAGGCCGCGCTCGCTCGCGTGGGAGGAACAGGACCTGAGCGTGACTGCCTGGGGGATCTTTTTTTTTTTCCTGTCTGTCCTCTAGTATCGGTACGATCTAGTGGTGAGTAGGGCACGATGGGCAATCCGGGGACGCGATGCTTATGCATGGTTTGTTACGTCATGTCGGTATAATACCGTATCGTAGTGGGGTGGAGCGGGAGCGGGAGCGGGGGAGCGAGTGACAGTTTATGGAGATGGTGGTCGTCGCGGTGAAAAGGGGTGGTGATTGTAAATCGGATGCAGAATTAATGATTGGTATCATAAAGAGGATGGGGGGGAGGGGATTGGGAGGTATGATAATTATTATCAAATTAATCTAAGGGAAGAATACCGATAGGGATGGGTGTCTTATTTGAGATGGGGGAATTGTCCTCGTGTTGTATGTAGGCTACGGTACGGCCAGCACACCTGGGATGCCTATATTTGGGTCCGTTGCCGCTGGCTCTGAGAAAAATGCCTGCGGAGACTTGATGGTGGTGTGGTGCGGTGCGGTATGTTACGATATAGAGCGGTTGCGGCTTTGATACGCACTGGCTGGTGCGCTATCGTGACTGGGGAATAAAGCTCTAGTATATCGCACTCCGGCAACACTTCAAATACGGTAGCCATATAAACACCCTTCTGAAAAAAATATATCCTCACAACTAACAAGTCGAATCTAGAATAGAAGGATCAAGCCACAACTCTTAATCCTCGTGGTCGTGGTATGATACCTGAGCACCCACTCTAACCGTATGGTGCCGTGTAGGCACCTCAGGTGCTATAGCCAATCCGAAAATTCTCCTATCACAGTTCCTCTCTTTCCTGTTGACCTCCTTTGTGAATTCCAGCATCGGACCGTCCCTCTACATGTGTACTGCACGATATAATACCATAGAGCACAGTAACTTACCGTAAACTCACTAGACGCCGTCAGCCATGCTAGTATAAAAAAACACCTGAAACCTCAATGGGATGTAAAAGGGAGAGGGGAAGGGGATTTACATATGGCATAAGTTAAAGAGGAGGAAGGAGAAGGTCAGATTTAGGTTTTTGAATACGCTATTAACCCAGCATTGCGGATAAGGATACAACCGATCTAACTTGGCTCTTCGCCGGTATATAGCACCCTCCCGTACGCAACCCTCCTCACACATTCCCAAGGCTTCATATTTAAGTTAAGTCTTCTATCCAACTACCCACCAACCCAAGGCGCACAGTCCAAAATCCACTTGCTATGATATAAGGAGTCTTACCGATCAATCCGCGACATGAGCTCTTATGGTGAAAGAGGCTATCACTCGGCATCGGGTATCGTAGCGCAAGATACTGTTTTCTGGTATTGCACTTTACGTTTATGAATTGTGGTATTCCAGCACACTGCACTATATGATACCATATTACCCAACCACTATTGTGAAGCTACTTGAATTACAGCGCAGCATTTGTTTCCCTGCTCCCTCTTCAAGCCGGAAGAGCCAGTGCTTGCTCTAGCGTAATAGCGAGAGGGCTTCATTCCACTGCTCCAAAAACAGAGGCTGCAGAGTTGAACTATTCACTTTCTTTCAGGCAATCATATTTACAATTTCAGCAGTAGCAGGTGTGGGGAGAGTATCTGTCGCTGAGCGGCGGCGGCAGCGGGTGCGTGTAGGCGCTGGCTTACCTCACACCTGGTTACTAGTAAACTGATGCCACAGAGATTCAACGATAGGAGAACGTAGTTACTAGGGGTAGGCAAAAGTCGGGTGCATCCCCTTTACTTTTCTTTGTAGAAAAAACTAAACTAGATTAGGAAATTCGAGTGATACCTGGTGCAAGATTTTTGGTGTCTGGTAGAAGTCGGGCGCACTTCCGAAAGGAGACCGCGCCCGAAATACCCCTTGTACCCGTATATAATATTATCATACTTGGATTTCAGTTACTGGGTATTGGTCGTGCTGGGGACTGCATACCGGCAGCGTAGGGTGGTGTACGGTAGTCTCAACTTGTATCATACAGTACGTACTTTCCAAAGCAGCCTTCGGGATACATACCTCTGCTCCCATATTTCGTGATTACAGAAAAATAGATGGACCAGATTCTCACTGCCTAAGTGAACTCTTTTTTTTTTATCAACATGAGCCTATAAAGTATTATAGACAACATCCATGAGCCCGGCATTCATTGCTTGGCGATTCACAAAGGATTCGGATACATTGGCGCCAAGATTCGAGTGTTTAGGTCCGAATACTCCAAGAATTACCAAGGAGTGGACCGCAAACAGAGCATGCCTGCGTTACTTGTACAACGGGTGAGTCGCCAAACCCAGCAAAAAGGGGTCGCTTAGCAACCATTAGACTGTGGCCAAAACACACACACAACACAGATATCTTGGAACTGAGCTTCAGAAAAAAAAAAGAAAAAAATACAGCATATCTGAAGTATAATATATATTTATTCCAAGTTTTTGTCTATAGTTTGTACTTGGGGGTAGACAAAAGTCGGGCGCACCCCATATACGGTAACCAGGGCTTTCCCCCATACAAACCCGTTTTGTGGCTTTTTTTTGTAAGGGAGACAAAAGTCGGGCGCACCCCCGGAATAGGAAATAAACCCAGACATTTCGTGGCACCGCGCCCCATTTACCCTTGATACCGAGTACAGAGTTGTGCGGACATGGGTTGTGTAAGGTGCGTTGCAATGTATCTCTCCCATACAAAAACCTTAGTCTTGGCAGGTGAGGACATTCCACTCCTCCTCACTGCTCTAGGAGAATTAAAGGAAGGAAAAAAAAATTCCACTCTTTTTTTTGTGGGTGCTATTATAGCAAATTACTTTAAGAATTTTTTCTATGCTATTTCCTCCTATGGTGGTTGGGTAATGACAATATAGCTCGAAAAGCTGTAACCTCGGTTTTAGCCTCTGTTGTTAGAACAACCATTCCCGAGTGATTACCTATGATCCTCCCTATCTAACCATTATCTAGGAAAAACTAATAACAACAGCGTAGAATTATCGGACCCTTCCCTGGAAAGTGTTTTGTGGCTGTGGGGAGGTACAGTACGTATGTGCGTATACCAGAGTATGATACTAGCACAGTACAATGCCAGGACAAAAAACGAGAAGAGAGAAAAAAAAAGAAAAAGAGAAAAAGAGAAAGAAAAAAAAAGCCATATCTTATCTGCTGTTTTCTCTATCGGGACTGGAAAACATCTTGAGAGGAGGTTCCTTCAAAGAAAGGAGAATAGTTTTTTTCTTAGCCTTTTTTTTTAGTTTTTTCTTTTTTTGAGCAATTTGATTTCGAAATTTTGGGATCATTGGTTATGTTGGGTGGATAGATGGATGGATAGTTGGTGGTTGTTGAGTCTACCAACTATATAATATTATACAAAAAGCAGTCGAAAGAAAATATCCGGCTATGAGGATGAGGGGTTGTGACTTGATCCTTCGATTCTGGATTCGACTTGTTAGTTGTGGGAATAGATTTCTTCTCGAAAGGGTATTTATGCGACTAAGTTACCGCATTGGGGTGTTGCCAGAGTACGATATACTAGAGCTTTATTCCCCAGTCATGATAGTGGTGCCGGGCGGGCAGCATCGTACACTCTCCCCGCCAAAACCAAACTTTTTACCGGCCAGGACGTTAGACTTGCCTCTCCTAGTCTAGTATGATAATTATTATTATTATTTTTCCTTTCTTTTTTCATGTGTCTTTCGCCCCCTTTTTCCAGAGGAGGAAATTTTGGACTACATACCTGGCACGTGGTCCGCTTATTCGAGTATTTGAGTCCTTATCTTACAGTTGCGCTATCTGCGGCTACGGTATGCCTCAATCTATTAATAGTCTTAGAAAGTCCTTTCGCACAGCATGTCCTGGAGCTAACTTACCGGTACCTTAACCTCCTAAACCTAAGTAGCAAGTGTCGCACTATAGAAGGAGATGCCTTTGAACTACTAGTACAGATACTCCTATTCGAAGTATTATAGATGTTGTGGTTATTGGGATTTGAATAAAGGTGTGCGTAGTTGGTCTCGGGGTCGAGAAGCCTCCCCGTGAGCGCTCCGAGTACTTGTACCATACATCTAGAGTGACATCCCGCTATTCCAGATCTTGATAATCCGAGTGCCTCGCTGCTCTCTATGAACCCAAACCCCGAGAGCTCTGTGCTCACTCGCGTGATTTGCATTACCAAGCCGCTAGGCGAATAAATCATTTGGAGGAGCCATATCTAGTAATAGCCCACGTGGCTGGATAACGATTGGCTGTTATAGTTTGAGCCTTGGGGGGACACGGCAGGATTAGGTAGGAGGTGTATATAAGTTTATACGGTATGATAGGTGAGATAGGCAAGGATAGGTTATGGGATAGGATACGGTAGTAGATAGGGAGATAAGAGAGAAGAAAGAAGGCTAAGGTTTTCGCACAGTAGCATTGTTGTGGGGAGGTAGAGGTGGGAAGTTTTGCCATGTAGTGAACAAAATATGGACAAGATTTCACCGTGCATAGTGCAGCCGTGTGCCAAAAGTTCTGGGTGCCAGAACTTTTGGCATACGGCTGTACAGTAGAAAGTACGTTAAGATAGTAGAAAGTACGTTAAGATAGGAAGAGTTAGTGGTCAACTGCAAGTATCGTAAAATTTCTGCTACAGATCTAGCGTTCTACGTGTCTGTGCTTTGAATACCAGCACCGAAGCCCCTTCTTCTCCATGTTATTTAAAGGTGTAAAGGCAAAAGCTAAAGAGACATCGTGTGAAAAAAAAAATCCCAAACGCCTCTGTCCGAAAATGCATGCATTGCGCCTCCGTCCTATGATATGCTCCCCGTCCTTCATTCAGTTACGGTGCTTAACGGCAGCAATGGTAAAGAGAGATATCACCGCCGCCGCTACAATAACCGCCAAAACTAGTTAGCCACTTCCCTTGGGCGAACATAAAGTGAACAAGGGCCGTAAAGTAAAAGAACCTATTGCGGGGAACAGACTTGTTGTTCTGTGCGGAGAGCTTTTTGGCGACGGGGAGAGCAAAAGGGAGGGAGAAGCCCGCCTGTTATTTTATCATTAGTTATGGGATACAAGGGGAGAGAGAGATGGGTACATACGACAAGATAGGAGTACATCATAATGGTGCGAGGAGATCTATAGATTCCGCTTGCGCGATGGGAGAAATTGCGGACGAAAAGGTGAGACATTGTTGATTTTTTGTGGATTTGAGTTTAGGATTTGGATTGTTTGGTTGGTTGAAGGTTTGTTGAAGAGTGGTTGTGTGTAGTGGAATAAGGCTGTGGAGGAGGTTTGTCGAGAAGAGGAGAGAGGGGGAAGAGAGGGAAAAAGGTGAGGAAGGAAGGGAGGGAGGGAGGGAGGGAAGGAGGAGGGACAAATAGAAAGAGGGAGAGGGGGGATAACAAGTAAGCCCGAGGCGGAAGTGTGATCTCAAAAGGCGGCTTCTCACGTTAGCATTTTAAACCCAAGGCCAGGTCAGCGAGCTGTAGAGCCAGACAGCTGCGGTACCACACAACCCACACAAGCTCTATGTAGCAGGTAGCTACGAGAGCTTTACCGAACGGACGAAGTAGTTAAGCTCCTTTTCACTAGCATCAGCCAATCACAGCGAGGCTATTTCTCAGCGCTGACCTGTCAAAGTAGTTGTATGGCCTGATGGCCAAAGGTTTGGTGCCTGAAACCGTTTTGTGCGGGTAATAAGTAGCCGAATACCGGCTGGAATGGGAAGGAAAAATGAGGCTTTTTGAACTCCTGAAATATCTCGGCCTCGACCCTGAGCATCAGTTCTCACCACTTTACAACCGTTCGCGTTTAGCACGGTAGAGCATTTGTTTGCCTCTTTAATGACTAACCTGCGGTACCGTGTGAATAAGGATCGTACAGTGCATAATATTAGATGAAGGCAATACTAGTAGAGCACCTCGCCTGAGTTATTAAATTCTCACTTCCTCTCCCTCCTTCCCACTCTCTCCTACTTTACACTAAACTTTAATGAAAGTACGGTAAGTCTATGTATCCTGACCCTACAATCTTCGGTGAATCCTAATGGCATTTACTGGTACGGGAGTGTGCAGTACAAGTGCTGTACGCTCCTTGATGCTCTACCAGTTCCGGTCGTCTCTACTCTCTTACATCTCTGTTCCACAATGCTTGATCGTGCATACACATCACTTGCTGTAGCATGCAACAGTCATGAAAGTCCAAGACCCCGGAGATACCTATCCATCGTACTCGAGAAAAGAACTGTTATACAATTGCACTCTCCATGGCTAGGCCAGAAACGTAACATGGGAAGGAAGGAGAAAAAAAAAAAAAGAAAAAAAAAGAAAGTCAATACAAAAAACCCTGGAACATGTAGGTGAAACTGCTAAACATGCAAGCTACTACTAACAACGGACTTTTGCCTATTAAGTTTAGGGGGCCTCCAGCTCCCCAGCAGGAACATCCTCTTGCTCTTTGCCAACAATGGCACTAGAGACTTTCCAGCACTGAATCAAATTATCCTCAGCAGCACTTACCATTACCCATGGGTCGTTCGGATTCCAGGCAAAGTCTGAGACCCTGTTGGTGTGTCCGCCGTGCATAAACAGCCTAGCCGGAATTAACCAAAAATGAACATCAAACCGTTGGAGGGGATATATAAACTTACAGCTCAGGTGGTCCGTCCTCAGCATCCTCCGGAGATTGCTCCTCACCAATTCTGGCCAAATCCCAGAAGATAATCCTTCTATCAGCGCTGGAACTGGCAAGGATGGGCTCTTCATGTGGGTGCCAGCTCAGTCCGTTGACCTCCGCATTATGGCCCTGGAGTGAATGCAGCTTCAACTTGAGGTTGCGCAAGTCCCATAGGGCAACGGTCTTGTCCGCAGATGCCGTTGCAACAACAAAGTCAGAAGCCGCATTGAAAGCGATCGAATTAACAGCATCTGCATGGGCTACAACTTTATGCGCGGCAGTTGTGGTATCCGAGGAACGAATATCCACGATTTGGAGAGTGTGATCATCCGATACGGAACCGAAAAGGGCATCATGGCAAGGGTGGTAGGCGATATCGTTGACGATAGCTGAATGATGGGTATAAGTGTGGATAGGATGGAGAGTTGTATTAGTCTTGGAATAAGAGTTGAGGTCCCTGGGTAAAGTTAGCCCCGAACTCCCAGGCGCATGAAAGCATAGGGGAGATTGTACCAAAGCCGAACAGTAGAATCTTCAGATCCTGTCATCAAGTGGCCTTCTTTATGAGGGTTCCAATTCAATCCATATCTACCAGCTCTTGGTTAGCCTACATTATTGCCTCTGCGATTGTTAAGGCCTCCACTCACCCCTCTTTTCCATGGCCGACTAGAGTCATCTGTGGGGTACATTTGGTAGTATTGGTGGGCATTAGGGGATGCTTAGTTTTATCAAAAACCAACACATTTCCGTCTGCGCACATTGTAGCAATTAAGTCAGGCTTCTGCGGCATGTAGCGCGCCTTGTTAACTTCGCCTTCGTGAACCATTTTCTGCTGAATGTGCAGACGACATTCTGCCCCGCCCCCGTAGCCACCAATTTCCTCGCTGCCTTCATCGTATTGGTGTGGATCTGGCCCGGGGAGTGGATTTGGAAGTTGCACTTCAGCGATTTGGAGGTAGTTAGTGTCATTGCCACTGGTGTGCGTCCCGATGAGCAGGCGATGAGTCGAATAGTTTTTCCCTGGATGCCTGGCCACAATGAGCGTTTGCACATTCAGGGGAAACGGGAGCCTTACGTTTGTTTGTCGGGGAACCACTGGGTGGTCAATGTCGGCCATTCCAATGCAGAGCTAGAAAAGGAGTGAAATATCAGTAAGGTGCTTACTTTTTGAGGGTTTGCGATTTTGGGCGGTTAGATGAGAGTACCTTAAGATTAGGTCGTAAAGAAATGGCGCATTCTTTTTCCAGATCTTGTATTCTGTAATTCCAGCCCCCCACCAAACCGTTAGTCTCGATACTTTCAGATAGCCTCCCGAGCAGCAACTGGTCATGAGTAGTGTAAGAAGGGGCTTGAATTACCCTCATTGATGATCTTGTCAACAACAATCTGCTCCTCATGGTCGCGGAGACTAGGGTCCACTGTACGCCTGTTAGTGACTTGAGTTGAGTGATTGTTGGGCTTGGAGACGAGCATACTATCGATATCATCGTCCATGTTGGTAGACATCGTGGAGCGAAGGGTGTGTGAACTTGGTTGGTAAGGGTTAAAGGAAGCTTCGTCGAGTCGTTAAGTATGGTCAAATATTCAGGTTTGTCGATTTTGTTTTTGGTGAGGAGCTGGTTGAACTTAGGGTTGGGGAGGTTTGATGAGGCGAGAAAGGGTTCGGGGGAGCCGCGACTGTTCATCACTTTCACGTCGCGTCGTTTCTTAAGCTAAGGCTTAGTGTGATTTGTAGAATGCAACCTGTTCAGTACAAGCAGCTCACCGTATTAATGATGTATTAATCAGGGTGCGCGAGAAGATCAAGTACTGATTCCGCATCCCTTACATCTCACACAAAGTCTTCAGACAAAAATTTCTATACATTTTCCATATATTTCCAACCACCAACATCAGTCCGCCCTCATGGGCCTAGGAACCTGCCTCTGGAATTTGAGGTGATACGAAGGATGGCAATGCCCGGTAAGGCCTACGGACAGATGCTGAGGCTTATAATGATTGATAGCTCCTCCTCCAATTCATAATATTTCACGCAAGCATCATAGACCTCTGTTAGATCCTCTAGTTATATTCGGTTATCATCTTTTTCATTTAACTTTCCTTCTCCCCTCTTTCCTTCTTCGAAAGTTATCCAAAGTCGTGAATCGAACGTTTCGTTTCTATTTCTTCTTCCAGTCTTTTTGTTCCGCTTTTGCCAGTCCCTGTATCTGCCAGATCTAGGGACGGAGAACCCCACCCCCCCCAATTCCCAAACGGATGAAATACTTTTTTTAGTTTCATAATCTGTCCAGAGAATCGTTCTTAAAACCAGATTTTTTTAATTTTTTTTGTTCTCTTTTTATTCCTTTTTCCTCGTCTTAGGTTTTGGGGTATAGTATATAATCCCGGTAGTACTGTAACTTCGTTGCCCGCCACATTTCCTGCCATCGACGAAACAACAGCGACACCCACGACTTCCCTCAACCACCAAAATCAATCTCTCTCAGAGAAACTCACCTAACAGCACTATCGCAGCAGCCATGGGCGTTCCGAAGTTCTTCCGATGGCTGTCAGAGCGCTATCCTACCATTTCTCAGCTAATCGCTGAAAATCGTATTCCCGAGTTCGATTGCCTCTACGTAAGCTTGAACCGCACCCCCATTTTACTGCCGTTGATTCTTCCAAGCGATCATGTACACCTACCGGTGGACCATGGGTAAGCTGCTGACTTCATCGATAGTTGGACATGAACGGTATTATCCACAACTGTACCCATGGGGATAGCGATAGCCCTGCGTTTCGCATGACCGAAGATGTCATGTTTATTGCGATTTTTAACTACATCGAGCACCTGTTTGGGAAGATAAAGCCTAGGAAGCTTTTTTTCATGGCCATAGATGGAGTGGCGCCTCGCGCCAAGATGAACCAACAGCGTGCCAGACGGTTTAGGTGTGTGGTTTTGGGGGTTCCGGGTGATTAGTATTCGAAATTGACGAGTGTCATTAAATAGGACTGCCCTGGATGCCGATAACGCAAAGCAGAAGGCTATCCGCGAAGGGATAGAGATGCCCAAAGAGGCTGCTTTCGACAGCAACTGCATTACACCTGGTACGGGCCTAAAGCCCTATTTCTCTCTTTCTGATTCCCTTTTTGTATAAGGGCAGGCAACTAACTGATAGCCGTACGCAGGAACGGAGTTTATGGCAAAGTTGACTACGCACCTAAAATATTTCATCAATAAAAAGGTGTCGGAAGATGTTGACTGGCAGGGCGTGGAGGTTGTATTGTCAGGTCATGAGGTCCCCGGAGAGGGAGAGCATAAGATTATGGAGTATATTCGTCTTGCCAAGGCGCAACCCTCATATGATCCTAATGTTCGCCACTGCTTATATGGGTTGGATGCCGATCTAATTATGTTGGGACTGCTATCACATGACCCTCACTTCTGTCTGTTGAGAGAAGAAGTAACATTTGGCCGGCAGAGCAAAACAAAGTCTAAGGAGCTGGAACATCAGAATTTCTATTTGATGCATCTGAGCGTGGTGCGTGAGTATCTAGAACATGAATTCCAGGAACTAGGGAAACCAGGTGTACTGTCATTCCCATTCGACATGGAGCGTATTATCGATGATTTCATTCTCCTAGCGTTTTTCGTTGGTAATGATTTCTTGCCAAATTTGCCTGGTCTACACATCAACGAGGGGGCTCTGTCACTACAATTTAAGTTGTATAAGGAGATACTGCCTAAAGCGGGGGGTTATATCAATGAGCATGGTGTCATTAATTTGAAGCGACTGTCGTTACTGCTGGAAGCGCTGTCGAAGTTCGAGGAACAACTTTTTGAGTCTGAGTCTTCAGCCGCCAATTGGCTCAAGGGAAAACAAAGGGGAACTCTTGAAGCGCTTGATAAAGCAAAGAGCAAAGGAAGACTGGTTCTTACAACCGAGCAAAAGCGGGTGTTCACGGAGGTTAAGAAGTGGCTTGAGGACAGGAGGCACAAAAAGGGGCCTAAGGTGTTCGACGTCCCAGCCGATTATCCGGCAAAGGACAGGAAGTTTGTGGAGGAGCTTGCGGCATCGTTAAGGCTCAATTGCGAGAGACTAGAGAATGAGCAAGGGGAACTATATTTAGCTCTGAGCCACTACGGGAACAGCGGCGATGACGATGAGGAGGAAGAGGGCAGCGAGGAAGATGACGAGGGCCACGCTGCTGTTTTGAGGGTACTCAGACAATATGACAAAGCAGAGGTTGTAGACGTTTCGGTGGATGAGGCGAAAGCTGAGTTAGAAAGGAAGTATCAGCAAGGTTTTTACGAGTGGAAAGACGAATACTACAAAGTCTGTTTCCTTATCCTGATATACATGAGGTGCTCAATTGCTGACAGTATTTCATCATATCGTTAGAGCAAGCTTGGTTTTGGTCTAGAAAGCGAGGAGCAAATGAGACACTTGACAGAAAATTACGTAGAAGGCTTGCAGTGGGTACTCTATTATTATTATAGAGGGGTGGTGTCGTGGCCTTGGTACTATCGCTATCATTACTCGCCTAGAATATCTGGTAGGCGTATCATGAGGCTATGAATGGAACTGGTACTGATCCGTTATAGATATTTATAAGGGACTCGGGGCGAATATGAACTTCAAGCTCGGGAAACCTTTCAAGCCTTTCGAGCAGCTTATGGGCGTTTTACCTGATCGAAGTAAAGAGATTGTTCCGGAGGCGTATCATGTGAATCACTCTTCCAACTAAGGGTCACAACGAAGCTAATTATGTGAAGGATCTTATGACAGATTCTGAATCGCCTATCATAGACTTTTATCCTCGTGATTTCGAGCTGGATATGAATGGCAAAAAAATGGAGTGGGAAGCTGTTGTTAAGATCCCATTTATTGAAGAGGATAGACTTCTCGCAGCTATGCGGACTAAAGAGAATCTCTTGAGCCCAGAGGAACGTTCTCGGAACGATTTTGGTGTTACTCTAAAGTTTTCTTACAATCCGAACATCAATGAGATGTACCCTTCTAGCATGCCTGGGGTATTTCCGGAAGTGGCCCGTTGTCATTGTGTGGCTAATGTCTTTGAGTTACCAACTCTTGAAGGATTGGAGATTATAGTTGGGCTTTGTGAAGGGGTTAAACTTGGGATTCATGCGTTAGCTGGATTTCCCAGCCTTAAGACCCTTCCTCACACGGCAGAGTTGGTATACCACGGAGTTAATGTTTTCCAACAGGATAGCAGAAACGAGAGTATGGTACTTAGGTTGGAGAACGCGTATCAGGGAGGGGGGGTCGAGGAAGCGAAGAACAAGATCGGACGGAGGGTTTTCGTTGGTGAGTGCAATCGCGACTTTACCCCACGGGGGATTTTATTTTTATTTCTTTATTACTAAGACAAGGATTAGGATATCCGTTCTTGCAGGAAGGACTGGTTAATGCAGTATCCGATGAATTATTCCGATACCACCAGATCGAAAACGGTCAAGTAATTCCCGTTCCCCACAGTCCAAATGAGATAGATACTTGGAGACGAAAGGCCGAGAGGATGGAGAATACCTATAGCAAAAAGATGGGTATCCTCATTGGCGCTGTTGAAGTCGTTTTGCACGTCAATATCTTGAAGGGACTGAAGAGGACAGATGAAGGGGCTATGGTCAAGGAATATTCCCAGGCTCCGGGCGTTGAAACCGACTACGCTGCTCAAACTGTTGTAGAAGAGGTTGTTAGTGAAGATCGGAGGTTCTTGGAGAAATCTGCCATTCCTATCGCAGAAGAGTTTCCCGAGGGCTCTCGTGCCTTTTTCTTGGGAGAGTTCAACTATGGTAGGCCTTTGGAAGTGGTTAAGCATGATGATAATAGGGTGGATATCTGGATTGCCACTATGGTGGGTAGTTATGCTTCGGGTAGATGCTTGAGATGGACGCTAATGGTGTGCAGAAAGGGAGGGAGCCGGATTTTGGCAGAGATATTGTAATAAGAGTCGAGCAGTCTACTCGTTACACACCGTCATATGCCGTTGCCCGCATGCTTAAACTTAATCCGCTTGTTCTTAGCAGGATTACATCAAGTTTTACAGTGGTGGTTGACGATAACCGTCTTAACCTAGGGCTGAACTTGAAATTCGAGGCTAAGAAACTCAAAGTGTTGGGGTACTCTCGCCGGGGGGATAACGGATGGGAGTTCTCGCAAAAGGCGATCGACCTTGTCAAAGAGTATATCACTAAGTTCCCTCAGTTCTTCCAAGGGATCCAGAGAAACCCACAAGGAGATCTTTATTCCGACACGGACTTTTTCGACCCATCGGAGAGCAAGGCCAAGGTCAAGGAAATCCAAGATTGGTTGAAGAGTGTTCAGAGCAGAAGCTTCGAGAAGGTGCCGTTGGAGGCTCAGCAACTTGACGGGGACGCTGTCAGAGAGATTGAGGAAGCGGCCGATGAATATATGCGGGGATTGGAAGGCTCGAAGCCCAGGCGTATAAAGAGCGTGCCCCGCAAGGCGTTGCTAAAGCCCAGCGATGCGGAACACAGATTACAAAATCAGTGGTTTAGTTTGGGTGATAGAGTCGTCTACGTCCAGGATTCCGGCAAAGTTCCAATTGCGACCAGAGGGACCGTCGTCGGCCTGACCAGGACCACAAGACAGACCCTATTGGACGTAGTTTTCGACCTCACCTTTATGAGCGGTACAACGCTTAGTGATAGGTGCTCCCCATTCCGAGGAATGGCGGTTCCGGTCTCGAGTGTGCTAAACCTTACCAACCGTCAATTGATTGTGGAGTCCAAAGCCAGTGAATTGGCCAAGCCCCCTCCTACCAATGCTACTCCTGGCAGGCACACGTCCACACAACCCCAACTCATGGGAAACTTTAGCACCGGGAATGGCCGTGGTGGCCGCGACGGCGCACGCTCCCCGCGTGGTGCATGGAGAGGACGCGGTCGTGGAGGAATTGGATCGAATGGTTACAATCACAGCCCTCCACCGGGACCTCGCAATAACAGTCATCCCAACGGATACCCATCCTCCTGGCGCGATGGCGGCGGCGGTGGGACAACAGATTTGCCCGTCCATGGTGGCCCGCCGGTGATCTTGCAGAGGTCTCAGGCTTCCGGTGACGGCTATAGGACTGTTCCCCCACCGGCTAATATAAATGCTCCAAGACGCGGAAAGAGCGGAAGAGGTGGTGGAAGAGGGCGTGGTGGTGGTGGTGGTGGTGGTGGTGGTAGGAATGGAAATGGGGCGAGAGGGGCAAGAGGAAGTACTCATAATGCGCAGAATTAGGAGAAGTCGCCTGTTGGCTGGGAGAGGTTGGGCGTTTTTATCTGATTATTCACTTGATTTGCGTTTGGATACTGATACTGGTGGGGTTATCTGGTGGCGTTGGTGCCTTGTCTGTCTGTACTTTAGATTGAGTGGATTTTTGGATAAAGAGAGGAGTTTGGTGTGTGGGGCAGTTGGTAATAATATAAAGTTTTTTTTCTTTTTCTTTTTTTCCTTCCCTTCCCTTCCCTCTTGGAGAGTTTGTCTTTGTGAGAAATAGCGATGAGGTGATGGCTACCGTAGCTTTAGCTATAGTACCAGTATGATGTAAGGTGCCATAGTATGATGCAAGGTTGGTATATTTTTTTGCGCATACGCCAAAATTTAGACGGCCTAGAGTTATCATACATTTAACATATCACACGAACCAATCTATTATACCTTCCATCACAACAAATCACTCGCCCAGAGCGGCAGAGCCTCACATCCACTCTCATAGTTCTAAAATCTACTAATCAAACCCTTCATTAGACGGCGGCGGAAACAAGACCCCCCTCCTCTTCTTCTCCTTCTCACCACCTCCCACCCCATCCCCTTCCTCCTCTTTTACTACTACTACCACCGCCCCATACTCCCTGTCCCCGCCTACAACCGCGTGCTCGAAGCTGCGCCTATCCGCGCGCACGCCCAATCCATCCAACAACTCCTTCATCTTCCCCGGCATGAATGGCTGTAGCAGGATTCCAGCGATGCGTACTGCCTCGGCGGATAGGTAGATTGGTAAGTCTTGCTTTGCGGGGTCTTTGATGGCCCAGGGTGCGGCGTGTTGGAGGTATTTGTTTGTCTGGGGATGGATTAGTTTATTGTATTGGTTACTATTAGGGGGGGAGGGATGACTTCATAGACTGCGTTCATGATTTCTTTTAATGCTAGGTTTGGATGCAAGTCTTTCATTTTCTCAGCTGCTAGGTGTGGGGTTTTTTGTAGGAGGTTATAGTGGGCTTGAGCTTCTGGGGGGAGTTGTTGTGATGATAGGTTGAATTTGAATTCTTCTTGGACGCAAAAGCACTTGACGGCTCTTGCCAAGTCGAACTTGCGCCCGCGGATACGACCGGCTAGGTTTCCCAGACCGTCTACGCAGCCCTTCTTGTAAGTGGTGATTACGGTGCGCACGTCGTAGTCGCCGTCGTCGGTGATGCCGCCTTCGTGGAGGAGGTAGAAGCGTAGGGCGTCCACGCCGAATTCGTAGAGCGCGAAGGAAGGGTTGACGGCGTTGCCTGTGCTCTTGCTCATTTTACGGCGGTTCATGGTCCAGTGTGCGTGTGTGAGGATGCGGCGTGGTGGGGGGAGGTTGAGGGCGATGAGGAAGGCGGGCCAGTAGATTGCGTGGAAGCGGAGGATGTCCTTGCCTATCACGTGTGTGTCTGCTGGCCAGAAGGAGGTTGAGGGGGGAGGGGGCCAGGTTGGGTAGGCGGTGTTTGTGAGGTAATTTATCAGTGCGTCGAGCCAGACATAGATCGTCTGTGTGGGGTCTGTGGGCACTGGGATGCCCCATTGGAGGCGGGAACGCGGGCGTGAGATGGAGAGGTCTTCGAGGCCGTTTTCCACCGCTGCGATAACTTCTTTGTAGCGTGCGCGGGGCACGATCCAGTCTGGGTTCGCCCGGTAGAACTCCAGGAGCCGTGGGGCGAGGGCTGAGAGGAGGAAGTGGTAGTTTGTCTCCTCCGTCCATTCCACGACTTTCTGCGTCTCGATGGAGATCTGCTGCTTCCTGCCCGATACTGGATCTACTACTGAGGCTATGCCGCTCTCTGGGTAGAAGGTCTCGTCCGATACGGAGTACCATCCCCTATGCTTATCGGCATAGATGTAACCAGCGTCCTCCAGTCTGTGCCAGATATATTTCACCGCCTCGGCATGCGCGGGGGAGGAGGTGCGAATGAAGAAGTCGTAGGAGACATTGGCTTCTGCCGCTAGGTTCTATTAAGGGTGAGTGATGGGTTGTGATGGGGGAAGAGGAGGGGGGCGAAGAGACCTTGAATCTATCAGCAATCATGTCGCAGAATTCCCTAGGCGGGATATTAGCCACTTCGGCGGCTTGCTGGATTTTCATTCCGTGCTCGTCTGTACCCGTGCTTAACAGCGCTTTCCGGCCGAGGAGAAGTTGCCAGCGCTTCAAGACGTCGGCTAGGATCATGCTGTATAAGTGCCCGATATGTGGGTCTGACGTGTTGTCTTAGCCAGTGGACTTCATAAAATCGTGATAGCAAAGGGGGAATGTATACCGGCATTGACGTAAAATATGGGCGTAGTCACATAATACGGCTTCTCCGACTTTTCTTTCGTATCGGAAGTGTACTTTCTCCTTCTCGTGCTCACGCTACCGCCGGTGGGGGCAACATTGAACGTTTGTTTTCGCGGGAGAGATAAACAGCGCTGGCAGGTCCAATTTCTCATTGCTAGTCGTTGCTGAGCGAATTGCCATAATGAAGTCCTCATGATGGGATGATTAATGGAGGGGGGGGTTTTAAGAATCTGATTTGTTTTATGGATCCCGGCAGTCTACCGCAGATGCGCAACATGAGGCTCTGCGACCCCCACTACCCCTAGTAGTTTAGTGGGAGATAGAAGTAGGAGGGTAACTTGGGATTTTTTACATGCCACCGTTTTCATACAACCACACAGCATCAATTCCGGACAAGCAAACTAACGGAAAAGAACAAACCAGCCAAACGAGCGAACGCGATGCCATCGCACTTCACTAAAAAGCGCAAAATCGGCGCCACCGCAGATGCCAAGAAAAAAGACGTCCCCGCCGAGAAGCGCATGCTCGCGAGTCCTAGCGCATCATCATCACCGTCATCATCCGACAGCGAATCCACCACCAGTGCGGGTGGGGTGGACCTAAACAAAGCCTCAGAAGCCTCAGACTCAGAAGCCGACGAGTACCCCTTATCCTCTTCCTCCGCCAGTGCCACAAATTCCGAAGATGGCTCCGACTCCGATGACAACCTCTCCGACCTCCTCTCCGCCCAGCACCCTACCAAAAAGCGCAAGCGCAATGACCCCGAAGTATTCTCCACGACAATGTCGAAAATCCTCTCCTCGCACTTGACCACGACGGCACGCAAGGACCCCGTTCTCGTCCGCGCGAAGTACTCCGCCGTGGAGATCGACGAGAGCAAGATCGAGGCGAAGGCTCGTAGAGTACTGCGTGAGGAGAAGAGGAAGGAATTGGAGAAGGGGCGGGTGAGGGAGGTTGTGCCCAAGGATGATGACGAGGCGGCGAGGAAGGCGTTGGAGCTTGAGAAGAGACTTAGGAAGACGGCGCAGAGAGGGGTGATTAAATTATTTAATGCGGTCAGGGCTGCGCAAATTAAGGGTGAGGAAGGGAGCAGGGCTTTGAAGAGCGAGGGGGTTGTAGGGATTGCAAAGAGGGAGGAGAAAGGTATGATATGTCCCCGGATACGGGCTTTGGGATCAATTGCTAATGGAATGTTATAGTGACGGAAATGTCGAAACAGGGCTTCTTAAGTCTCATCCAATCTGGTGGGAAATGATCACCTCCGAAGGTTTACTTCCAGCGTACAAACGAGCGATGGCATTGCCTTTCCCACCCATATTTACATACAGACCTGTAATTATATAAAAAGTTTATGTTTTTTGTCTTTGTTTTGGGGAGACAAAAGAAACCAACAAAAAAGACCAGACTCCGGATGTTTTTGCTTTTAATTAAACAACAGACCGTCTATCAATCTTCCCACAACCTTACAATGCTAATAGGGACCCCCTAAAAACTACCCCTTCTTCGAGAAATCACTCGATTGCAAATTTCTCGTCATGGACGGTAACTTGACCACCAACCCATCAATCTCCTTACTCATTTTAACCTGGCACCCCAACCGTGACCTATTGCACACACACAGATCCTCTCCTATCAGCCACATCCCACTTAAAAAATAAAAATTAAAAAAACTTCCCAGGGGAAAAACGTACGTCTCCGTAAGTCCGAAAGCCAAATCCAGCATATCATTCTCGTCATCCTCGGGCTCGGGTATGCGCTCGTACATGGCGTCGTCAACAACGATGACATGGCAGGTCGAGCAAGCGGCGGACCCACCACAGGCGCCTTCCATGTCCAGGTCGTGTTCTTGTGCGATGTCTAATAGGTTTTCGCCGGTAGAGACGGCGAATTTGTGGGGGTTGGAGGATTTGTCGATGAATGTTACGTAGAGTCTGTTTTTTTTCCCCCACAATTAGCGAGTCGTTTGGGAGAGGGGAGGAGAGGAGGGGAGAGGGAGGAGGAACTCTTCGCCGGGCTTTGGTGGAGTTGTGTGACCATGTTTTCGTATGGAGGTTGTGGAGAGTGGTCGGGTGAGGCTGGATGGGAGAATCGGGAAAGGGAAGGCTGAGGTTCGTCGTGGGAAGAGATGTGAATGAGACCGTCGGAGGAGAAGGCGGGTTGTGGGAGTTATTATTGCTCTGGGGAACATTATTTGGGTAATGGAGGGGATATCGTTGTAATTGGTGTTGTGGGTGCACAGGTGCGGTATATGAGGTCACTGAATAAATGGGATGAGATGGGATGAGCCGCATGGATTTAACTTTTTTTTTTTTCCCCTCTCGAGCACTTCCGCCTGAGGGATGGAGGAGCTGGTGGGGGCTGTTACCCGGTCGAGGGCCCTGGAGAGGATTACGGATGGCGGGTATGATGTGCACTGATATAAGAGGTTTGTTCAAGATTGTCTATCACGTCGTTTGAATCTTGGCTGCGGAAAATGAAAGTGTATTGAAAATTTTACTGTGCAACTATGCTACCTGACTAAAGTATCACAGAATGGCAAGCCCCGTACTTTGTACCTGCAAAAGCCAATGAACCACTCTATTATGACAAACAATTTGAGTGTAGTAACGGAAAGTAACTCTGATCGGGATGATGCAGTGCATAAGGATGAACTAGAGTCAATATGATCCCCGTAAAATGTTCGAGTATAATGTTTTCACCGCAGTCCATCCATCACTGCAGGATGCGGACTCGAACGCTAAGGGAGCATCTGGCAGGCCAGCCGGGAAAACCACAGCAAGGACAAACGGCCGGCGGAGTGCGTGTGTTGATCGAGTTTTCATCGGACGACAAACCAGCTCAGCCGGCGGGAGCACGAAACGTTTCTCCGCAATTCCCCCGTGCATGTATCCGGTGTAGTGTTGTGAGGCGGCTATAAAATTTCTTGCATATCTTATTAGTAAGGGGGAAAGTAACGGTGCTCGACGATGAAAGAATTGGGATGGAAGAACGATGGCGGTTCTCGAATCAGTCTGTGCCTTTTAAACGTCATTTCCAACCGGCTCATGTGTAGAGGCTATAGAAGCCGGGAGCGGTTGGGTCGGGTTACCAGAGCTCGTACGTATCATCATCTCGGGAGCGCCGTCTCGTAGGGAAAATATGGAATGAATTTGCGGTGCAGATAGAATGGCAGGATTGGATGGACTTACGGGAATGGCAGCTCTGATGATAGTCATCGTTACCGGGAATTGAAACGCGTTAGAATCAAATAGCCCAGTTCACTCATTAATCAAGCAAGTGAGCTCATCGTCATCAACATGGAAGGTAGCGAGAATGTCCCTCTCTTCAGGTCGTCCCCATTTCATGAGAGCATCAGTCCAAAAGGACGAACTCCTCGTAGCAACGGTTTTAGAGGAGGGTTTCAGAAAATCTGCTTTGGTCTCGACACACACATCGGAGTCACCAGCTGAGTGGAGCAAAAGGTCCCGGCTGACGATGATTTGAGTTGGTGGTCTTGGTTTGTTGGGAGGAAAAGGAGAGAAAGGGCAATGTTTGAGGTCTGCTATTTATGTGCCTGAACCGTTGTCTTGGCGTTCGAGTTCTGCCATGTACAACTGATGATTTGTTGACGACGCCGAGGGAAAGCAGGGAACCATTCATCAATTATTATAGTATTATAGTAGCAGTTCCTTAACCAGAAAATTTAATCAAGGGAAAGGGCAAAAAGATGCGGGAAGAAGAAGAAAAGGTGAAGAAAAAAGAAAAAAGAAAATTGAGGTCCCCTCAAAACCTTTTTCAACCCCAACTCACGAAACCACTTCCTCATCCTTACTTTTTGCTTGTATTTCTTGCAACAACCACTGCTTCTCCATATCTTTCATACTACTCGAGTACAAGTACCTCTTCCTCTTCTTCCTCTTATTTCTCACTTCTAATCACCTCATTCCGCTTCTTATTCTCCTTCTCCTCCTCCTCCTCCTCCTCCTCCTCCTCCTTAATACTAGCATCTTTTCTCATATCATACACACGGCATAGACCAGATACAATAACTTTGGCCTAGTGTTTCCTTTTCATTCAGTGGTGGTCGTGGCCAAAGAGAGAGTATCATACACACCTTCTTCCTCTATCCATTTTCCTGTCTTTGTTCGCTCTTTTTCCCCTTCTTTCCCCATCCTGGTCATCTTTCCTTCTTGTCTTGGTTGGTGTCGTTATACGATCCGATCTGATTGATCGGTTCGTTTCTTGTCCCACCCTCTCTCTCTCTCTCTCCTTCTCTCCCTTGTTCCCTTCTTCTCCACCTTTTTTACTTTTTCCCTCGATCTTGACCTATCTCTTTCCTCCACTTCTTCATTCTTGCGATCCACACTCTTCCATTTCTCTTCTACCACAACCACAACCACCGCCACCACCACCACCGCTCAACTAATTTAGCTACTCTGGCCTCTCAATTTTCTTCATTGATACATTTACAATCCTATTTCTTCTCAAACTGTTCACATACCCCGATTACTACTAAAGGACTCTGGCCTGTCTTTGACATCCATCTGCCATTGGACGGCTCAGAGGTCCACTTTTTTACCTACGGCCACTGACGAAAAGTCACGACACAACAGCTCTGTTCTGGCACTCTGTTTGCCGTTTGCCGACAAATACACCCCCGCTCTCATTTCCTTCGTCTTTTCCTAAATTTTTTACCCCCTATTGTACAGTGACATTGATCTTGCCCCCTCTTTTAAGCACTCAAAAAGTTGCTTGCCGCTCGTTTCTCCTTGCACATTCACTCAAATTTCCCCTACTCTTCCGCCTCTGTCACATACCTTACCCACCCCTCGTCAAATGGAGTCTAATTCGCTATGGACCCGACGATCCAAGTTAGTCTCTTACCCCGCTACTTCTGCTTGCTGTTTCTGATTGACGACGTTTTTAGTTCCGGTAAACTTTCTCTTTCGATGTCTTCGTCTGCACACAGTAACAGTAACAATAATACCACTGGCGATGCTCCCTCGTCCAAAATTTTCGGACCCCCCTCTGCCAAACTCACCTCTTCTCACAAACCCTCGTATGAAAATCCCTTCGCTAAGCTACATAATATCAATACTGGTAATCCGGCGCTTCCGTCTCCAACCGCAAATGCAACTAAATCTGCGTCTGCCGCATTCAATCTCGGGATCGGAGGTGCCTTTGGCTCTTTCGGGCTTAAGACTCCGAAGACTCCAAGTGGAGACGGTCTGAATGCTACTGGTAGTGTCAGTACTGGCGCAATTGCGACCCCTTCGTTGCCGAAGGGTTTGACTGCTTCCGAGGTTGTTGCTGGAACCAAAAAGTCCAACAATAATGCTGCTGCTGTTAACCAACAGGATGCCCATCCATTGAAGAATGTTTGGGTAGTTTGGTACCGCTCTCCGGGAAACAAGTTCCAGGACTATGAAAAGTCCACGCAGAAGATTGCGTATTTTGGAACCGTTGAGGAGTTCTGGTGCGTCTACGGTCACTTGCGCAGGCCGAATGTTCTGCCGCACGTGAGCGACTATCATCTCTTTAAGAAAGGAATTAGGCCGGTTTGGGAGGACAAGGAGAATAGGCGGGGCGGGAAGTGGAACATCCGTCTGAAGAAGGGTGTTAGCACTAGATACTGGGAGGAACTTCTCTTGGCGATTGTCGGCGATCAGTTTGGTGATGCTGGTGAGGATCTTTGCGGGGCTGTTTTGAGCATCAGAGGAAATGAGGATGTTCTCAGTGTCTGGACTAGAGTGGACGGGTCGAGCTGCTTGAAGATCAAGTTCGTATATCCCAATTTCTCGAGGATTTCCCGAGGCCGAGCGCTAACGTTTGATTGTTAGGGAAACTGTCAAGCGCAAACTCAATCTTCCACAAGGAACCAGAATCGAGTGGAAATCCCATGCATCCTCCCTCGAAGCGGTCAACCAGAAGTCGCAGGGCCAAAACCAAAACCAGGGCCAAAATCAGGGCCAGGTTCAGCCCCAGTAGTAATTCTTCAAACGATCCTGTTTCCTGCTTTTCTTGACATTTGCTTTTCATCTGAGTGGGAGGGGGTTCGAGAATTGTGTCTGGTTAATTACTACTAGTGCCATACTATTATTATCATTACAACAACATCACTACTATGAACTGGCTGGTGTATTTTCACGCTATTATATGACGGGTGACTTTTTTTCATCTCTTCACCCCTTCCTTCCACCTTTATTCCTTGCCTGAGTTGCACCGCCGGGTGGGTATGGGGCGGTCCGGGCACCTTATTTATCTTCTGTAAAGTATTTTGATATTTTCCGGGTTTATGTTTTGCGTGCTTTTTTTATTTTTATTTTTATCAAACGGGGTATGTGGTGGGTAAGTTCTTTTTTTTTTTCCCTGATAACGTCTTCAACATTATCGGTATTTCTCACCAAAAGGAACAAACTTGTTTGGTCTGTCTTTTCTGCTTTATTTTTCATACAAATTAGGGTTGATTGGAGTTGCATTTGTTGTTTTTCTCCTTTTCTGTTCCCCCTCGTGTGTAGCTTGCTTGTTCCCTTTGTCGCAATGGTTTGAGCGGGTGGATGGTGGGTTCATATTTCTTCGTTTTTATCAAGTGTGTTTTTAACTCGGGCGAGGGGGGATGGGAGAGAAGTGTGGGGTTGAGATGGAGCGGATTGCAAGGATTCATGGTGGAGCTGGGTCTGAGTGCTCGTTGGTGAGAGGAAGGGGTGAAAAGGGAGAAGGAAAGAAGGGAGGAAAGGGAAAGAAAGCGAGCGATTTGGTAAAACTTTTCGCTCGGAACAGGAGGAAGAAGCGGGTTGCTATTTCATAGCTATGCCGTATTATCGCGCTATTCCGTGCAAGGGCTGACGAAAGGCCTAAACACCGGTAGAGATACTGCCTTAGGAAGCTCTGATATGGTTTGAAGGGGCTTTTAGGAAGGATATAGTAAATGAATGTCTTTCTACCGAGAAGTTGTTGGTTCTTTCGAGTGAACTACAGCACTGTACGAGTACTGTAGTCTAAGTGAGGTTTTGCCATTGTGCGGTTGTAGTAAGATAGGTTAGTGCAATAGCTTATCGATAGGTTAATCTTGACCGTTCTGCCCCTTGGGGGTGGTTACACATCACATGACACCATAAAATGATCTTATGGGGAAAGAAGCAAAAAGTTTCCGGGTCGATGGGTGAAAAGTGGGAAAAATGGTGGATCTCAATCTTATCATATCTTTTGCCGCACATCAACACCTCACTGGGACTTGATGAACGGAGGGGCAGCTGGTCGAACAACACACCCATCACAACCACCACCGTCACCACCAACACAATCTGCACCGTTACAGACCACAGACCCTATAGACTAGCAAACATCCAGAAAAGAAAAGAGGGGAAAAAAAAAAAGTCTTCAATTCTGTCCCCGCCTTTTCTTCCCCTCCGTCCTTTCCTCTTCCTCCTCCCTCCTTCCGCCTTCTTCCCCGTTTCACCAATCCTCCCTCCCGGCATCATACGGAGCATGAGCTCAGCTTGATAAACAAGGTACAGAACAAAACAAAACAAAACAGAACAAAAAACTACTACCGGTATTATGTCAACACACCAAGGTCCAAACCCGCTACGACCATATTACATTCCCCCACCATCGATACCTCCACTCAACTCTTCAGCACCAACACCAACACCTCTCCCCACAGCTTCATACTCGTATCCACCCGCACCAACAGATACGAGAAGCGGTGGCAGTATACTGGCGGAATATTCAGAATACCTTGAGGACCAATCCCCGGGCGAGGTCATCAAAGGATGGTTCCAGCAAGCTGCGGTGCAGTACTCTCTGCAATTGATTGGCCAACCATTCGAGAATTCCCGGACACTGTTACAATGCGGGGTTGTGCCAAAGGGGGCTGGGAAGAGGATTGTGGAGGAGGATGAAGAGGAGGATGTCGATGATGTATACCCGTTCTCCCCTTCTGCTAAGCTTTGCTAATGGGGAACTTGGATAGTCTGCAAGCGATGATTCAGATCCACCCTATTTTTCGGAAAGCATCGTGGAGGAGGTGGACGAAGATGGGGTCCTACGGATGCGGGGGGTGCAAAAGCCGTCTAGGGGGATGGGGGGTAGAGCTGGGCATGTTGTCGATGGGGGTCCGAAGGATCAGGAATTGCGGCAGCTGTGGATGCTCGAGACTGTGCCGGGGCGGTTAAGCACTGTGGGGGAGATGCTGAAAGCCTTATGGAGTAAAGAGGGGTATGCGGGGATCTGGAAAGGTATGCTACTTCCACGGAATAGGAGAGTGTGGGATAAGGGTTGGACTGAGAGAATGAATAGGTCAAAACGCAACATTTGTGTATAACATTCTTATGCGGACGCTGGGAAGTTGGACGGGATCGTTTTTGTCAGCGGTGCTGTCACTGCCGGATCCGGGGATGGGAGAGATTGCGGATTCGGCTGACCCGCTGGCGTCACTGGGTGTAGCTGTTGCGGCATGCACTATTACAGCGCTGATTCTGGCTCCAATAGATATAGTCCGAACAAGGTGCCCTCTTTTTCTGCTCACCTCCTTTTCTCTGCCATATATATACTGACCCGAAACAAGACTAGTCATAACCCCTCCAACCGAGCTCCCCCGCAATCTCCTCCCAAATATCCACCTTCTCCCTTCCTACACCTGTCCGCTCAGCCTTCTCCTCCCCACAGCCCTCCACTCTGCACTCCCCTCCTTCATCTCTCTAGGAACCCCACACTTCCTCCGAAGCCGCTTCGGCATAGACCCAGTAGGGAACCCGACAACCTTCAGTTTGGTGACCTTCCTATCCTCCACAGCGGGGCTCGTTGTCCGACTACCACTTGAAACTGCACTCCGGCGGGGCCAAGTCGCTGTAACAAAGCCGGGAAAGACGATCGTTCCTGTGGGGAGATACACGGGCATGTTTAGGGCAATGTGGTCTGTTGCGAGAGAAGAGGATGGTGGAAGGTATGGTGTCGAGGGACTGTATCGTGGTTGGAGAATGGGGGTTTGGGCAAACGTGGGGGTTTTGAGTTTGGGGTTGTTTGGGGTTAGGGGGGAGCCGGGGGAGTTCTAGCCTTACCTGTTCTAGGTGGTATATTTTGTTTTTAAAAATGCATGAATGGATGGATGAGTGGCAGGGGTGGAGGGGAAAGCGGCTTGTACGTATCTTGTGGATGGATGGGGTGTGGTGGTGGTGGAGTGGTGTGTGACTATCTTGGCTACTTAGTTGCTCACACGCATCTGCGATTGATGAATTTAATTCCCTACTCTTATGTCACTGTAGTTCCTTTCCTTGTGGTTACCGGTGCGCGTGATGCTTGATCTGGGTGCTCTCCGAACTAACATATTCATCATGTGACACTACCACGGAGTGATATCCTATGAACCTCGCCACCGACCTATAATTATAACCTGGACAATGGCTGAAACGCATCTCTGACGCCTACACGAATAGTTAGCATCAGGCATAGCGATCAGCCAACCCAACCCGGGCCCTTTGGTTCTTGAAAAACTACCCTACAGTATTTCACAATAATATGTATCATAGGTTGAACGTTAAATCTTGTATAATACAGTACAAAGACTATGGGAAAAAGATCGCTGAAGACCGCTAGGGGGGGGGGGGGGGGGGGGGGCGGGGGGGGGGGGGGGGGGGGGGGGCGCCCCGGCCGCGCCCC
>Ga0307507_10002412_pt1 | contig 39367 bp, 32 predicted proteins | sample 7_EM_MG_FD_207223 | JGI IMG/M metagenome (GOLD analysis project Ga0307507, IMG submission 207223) | Populus trichocarpa ectomycorrhiza microbial communities from riparian zone in the Pacific Northwest, United States - 7_EM | ecosystem: Host-associated > Plants > Roots > Unclassified | place...
CCCTGTAGGAGAAGGAACCAACAACCCCAAAGTAGGGAAGATATATTAGGAAAACAGGTGGAGAAAGTAGAAGAAGAATGGTGCGGCGCTAGGGCCCAGGCCTATATAGAGGAGGAAGGGAGACGCGTAAAAGGCCAGCAAAGACAACAGCAAGGGAGAGAAAGGAGCTAAAGTAGAGCACAAAAGAGTACTGGAAAACCATCTACCGTAATATAATACTGGTTGGACCAACGCTAGAGAGACGAATAGGAGTTAAAGGTATAGAGGTAGACTTAGGCAAGGGGAACCTAAGCTGTAGCATGGGTAATACTATGGGGGGTAAATACCTAAGGGCTCTGAGAGGGCCTAACAAAGGCAGAAAATACAATAGCAACACTTTTAAGGACAGGAATAATAGGACTAAAAGATTGGCTTTACTGGGTAGGTGTCCTAGTAGGTAGCCTAAGGTGCGAATGTAGCTGGCCAAGACAGACACTAAAACACGTAATACTGTTATACCCCTTATGCACCAGCTAAGAAGCAATGCTCTTAGCAGCTGGTATAGAAAACTATAATACACTACTCTTAATACAGAAAGGCCTTAAGGCGGCTACCCGGTGGCTTATTGGCCAAAATATGCTAGACCAGTTCTGGGTTGCAAAGGAAATAGCAATAGAAAGCAAAGGGGTGAGTAATAGGCGCCCCCTAATAACTCTACAGGAGTAGAGTACAGTGTGTAATACTAGCGCGTCCGTAGGTTTATTACAGCAGTAGTGGTTCCTAAAGAGGTTAAAAAGTAAGGTAGTAGAGCACCACTGGTGACTCATAGGCGACTTATAAGCGAGCCCCAAAAGGTAGGGAGACGGATTATGGGGTTTTCTTAAATAGAGTTTTCTCCCTATATGTATATAAGGAGTAGTCCGTGTGGGCCCAACAGGGATCCAAATTGGACGTTAAGCAATGAATAATAATAATAATAAGCCAGATTTGTAAATAATATCCTAACCTACCAGTAGTAAGCTTAATAAGAACCTCCGTAGTAACCTCTATAGCAATCTCTATAGCAATCTCCGCAGTAATCTTTGTAATAACCTCCGCAATAACCTTTGTCTTCAGTTCCCTAGTATCTACCAATTTAACACTATAATGCATTTTTGGTTACGCTTAAAGATTATACCAGTAGCTTCTATTACAGCAAGATTACTAGAAAATTAGATAACTTAAAATCTGCAATTAGTACCACTATTCGCTCTTATAAGGCACAGCAATTCTACTTTAATAACTACCCTTAGCAGGAGCTTAATTACGGCGAATACAACAGTTATAACAACGGCTAGTACTGCACTAATTACTCCTATGGATAAAGTGGGTATAGATAAGGCCATAGCAGCTATAATAGACGCAGAGGCTCTAGCTACCGTGGAGGAGGATCTAATAGAGGTAGATTCTGGAATAGAGCCAGATATTAATAAGCTCCGCAACTTTATTTTAATAATATAGTTCCCTAGTTAATCTACCCAGGATTTCCTAGCAAGAAAGTATCACGTACTAAAAGGCAATTTAAAGTTATTGTTAAATTGAGGCTATGGAGCTAAAAACTCTATATATTGCTTATTTTCTATATAGGTGGTTGAAGAGATTTTAAGGAACTTCAACTGACGGTCAAAGTTGTCTAATTGGTCAAATTCCTGCCAAGAGATGTCTCCCACAAGTCTCATCACGTAATATCATTGCGGGCTTGTTTTCCAACACCCTCCCTCAAGCTCAGTCAACAATACCGCTATATACACTGTATATAAGGGTGTAGGGTTGCTTAATAAGGGTTGCTGGAGTTCCTTTTGTAAAACGTCTCTTAAAATTTTGGCAGCACCTCCCTATAGGTGTTCTATATTGCCTATAGAGCTCTAGAGGCCCTATAGCCTCGCCCTATATCTCTCTTAAAGTATGTCCATCCTTCCTACCGGTATAAGCCCTCCCTAATGTCGCGGCCGTTGGATTCGGGTGGTAGATTCAGGTAGCAGGTTCAAGTAGTAGGTTTAAGTAGTAGGTTAGTAGATTAAGGTTAAGTTCTATCACTCATTTTAAGGCCTTAAGGCGTCATTTAGCGCACTCTCCGAGGATCTACTAATTATGTACTAATTTCCTATTAAGGCCTAGTATAGTCAATTAAGTTTCTATACTATCTAAAGGTGTTTAAGGAAGGCATAGAACTAAGGACCCATAAAAGGCTTAGTAAGGCCGTCGGCCGCCATATTAATTAAAGCAACGTGTATAAGGTTAATTCTGTTACTATTTATCTTATCTCTTATGTAGTGAAACTAGATGTTAATGTGCTTCGTTTAATTATGCTAAACTAGATTTTCGGCCAACGCTTTTACAGCTTAGTTGTTAGTTTTAATTAAGATTCTAGTAAACTATTTACTCTAGTCTAGTACACCTAGTTTAGTAAGTAAAAGTCAAAGCCATATAGCCTCTTTTACTGCAGCTATTAGAGCCGTGTACTCTAATTAATATATTAATAGTAAAACAGTAGCTTATAGCTTTAATTTCCATAAAATTGGTCCTCCGTTTAATATAAACACAAAGCCTAATATAGAGCGTCTTGTGGTTTTATCTTATCCCTAATTAGTGTTACTAAAGCCAATTAGTATAAGGTCTAGGTTCTCATCGCCTCTATAAGTAATTCCTCTATTAAGCAAGCCGGCTAGGTATTAAAGGATAAGTCTTACAGCCGTTATATAGGTAGAGGTAGAATTATAGGCGAAACGGCTCACCGTTAATACCGCAAAGGCGATATCTAGCCTTATTTCTATCATAGGAAACATAACTAAACCAACCATACTCTAGTATCTTCTAATATTATCCTCACTGGTAGTTTCTTAATTGGCTACAAGCTCAATTAAGTGCTTTATAGGTACTAGTAAGGTATTAGCCTTTTACAATCCAAAACGTTTAAGAGCTTTAATAAGGTAGGCTTGATATAAGAGTATAATCTTCTTCTTTATTCGATCTCTCATAACTATTATGCCTAAGTAAAAGCTTATTAGCCCAAGATCTATCATTTGGAAGGCTGCCTTAAGCTCTACTTTCGCCCAATTAACTACCGCTATATCTTTATAGATAATTTTAGTGTCATTAATATAGATAGAAATGATTAAACCTTTCCATCCTTTACTAGTAGCAAATATACTATAATCCGCGTATAGATGGTAAAGTCTAAGTTTTTCTAGTAGAAACTTTGAGAGCGTCTCATACCAGATTTAAGGTAACTGTTTTAGTCCATAGAGGGCTTTCTTAAGGCGGCAGACTTTACCAGCTTCTTTATAGCCTTTTAGCATAATAACGTAGAGTTCTTAATCAATTGGTCCATAGAGAAAGGCGGTTTTAATATCCATCTATTCAATTTTAAGGTCATAGTAGGCAGCAATCGCGAATAGAGCCCTAAAAGCCATAGGTTTTACTACCACAGCAAAGGTCTAGTTGTAGTTGACACCATACTACTATAGATATCCCTTAACGACCCATCTAGCCTTATAGCAGAGGACCTTGCCATCCTTTCCCTTTTTAACTTTAAACACCCATTTACCAATAAGAGGCTTATAAAAAGGCTTAAGGAAGGTAAGGTTAATAAGCTCCCATATCTAGTTCTCAATTAAAGACCCTACCTCCTCTATTATTACTTTTATCTATTCTTTACTGTTTGGGCCGTTAATTGCTTGGTTATACATATAAGGCTTATCTTTGTTAATTAAGGTAGTAGATATATACGTTTCAAGATCAGGTGAGCTAGTATATCAAATATAGCCGGCTAGTAGAGCCATAGGATCGACCATATCGCGATCATTTAAGTAAGGGTTTTAAGGTGTAGATTATAGAGGAAAGGTAAATAGAAGGGCTATTAGTTTATCGCCTATTTTGTTATCCCAGTTGCTTAGTAGCTTATTAATATTATCAGCCTATTAGTTAAGGCTTTGGTCTATACCCATAAGGCTTATAAGAAAGGCAGTAGGGTCGCTTAGTAGGTTAATTCTTAACATCTAGCAGCCTAATCAAGTAGTGGTTATAGTGAGGTTTTTAGGCAGAGACTTAAGCCTATAGAGTAAACTATCGCGACCTTCCTTCTAATTAATTCTTTATTGTCTTTTTCTTAATAGAGGCTTCGGCTAAGGAGTAGTAGTATCTTCCCTCCCTTACTTATTAGATAAGTCTATAGATTCTTCCATAAATATAGTGACAGTCTTTAAACTAATATCACCTTTATAGATTTTAACGTCTTTAAGCCGCTTAATCTTCTATTCATCTAGTAGCCAAATGTAATAGATTGTCTTGCCGTTATAGCTAATTAGAACACCCTTCTTTGCTTATAGAGCGAACCTGGCTAATTTCACGCAATCTTCTTTAGCTATAAGGGAATAGATAGTAGATCCTAGAGCCTTCAGATAGTGTACTAAGGGAGGTTTACCCTTAAGCTTTTTATAAGGTGATATGCCATTAAGAGCTCTTATAGGGCGTCTGTTTTTAATATATATGGCTGCAAGAAGTACATTAGGCTATAGGAAGTCTAGTATATTGCCTGCGAGGATTATTAAGCGGGTAATCTTAGTGGAGGTTTACTGCAAGCGCTCTACTACTCTGTTCTCTTCTTAAGCGTATAAGGCGGTAGGTTTAAATTCTATACCTAGATCGTCCATCCAGGTAGTTACTTTCTTGCTATAAAGCTCCGCTCTATAGTCGGTACAAATTCTAGCAATTTTAAGGTCGAATTTGGTGTGGATCCAGTTATAGTACCTCTATAGAGTATTAAGCCACTCGTCCTTTATATAGATGGTATAGATTATAATAAACCTTATATAGTCGTTAGTAAAAAGATATGTAGTATCTTTCGCCTTTAAAGCTAATAGGGGTAATAGGCCCCACTAGATCTATATAGATAAATTAAAACAGCTATATAGCTTGTTTTTAGGGTGTTCTATTATACCTCTTTTAGGCTTTAGATTAAGCGCAAGGCTTATAATATTTATTACTAACGTTATTAAACTTAATGCCAAGTTTATTTAGGTAGCGTCTGAGGTTACTATAGTTAAGGTAGCCAAATTAGTAATGCCAAATAGGTAGACTTTTATCGTTTTTAATAGTATAGAGGACCAGTTCTAACTGGTAGTTATACTGCCAAATTAGGTAGAGTTATTAAATTTTAGGCGCGTATCCTATTACCTTATTATTACATTCAAGTTCGTAAGTCTTATTATTAAAGAAGACGCCTATTTCCTCAAGCCAGCTTCCAGATAGTAGGTTCGCTAGTAAATATAGCACATAAAGAACATTATATAGAGTAAGTGTGCTTCCGTGGCTTCCATTAGGTAGTGCGGTTTATATAGAGACGGATCCTTTACCTTCTAATTAAGCTTTATAGGAACTAACTGTACCTAATAAGGTGTCATCATTAACATAGTTAAAAAGAAGTTCACGGTTATTGCAGCAGTAGATAGTAGCGGCGGTATTATAGACAAAGTTATGCCTACTTAGTTGAGCTTATATGACCGCTGCTGCAAGCTCTTATTATAGATTTACATTAAGCTTAGCTTAACTAGAGTGTTTATTAAGCTAGATAGGCGCTTAAGTCCTTCACTTCTTTTTTAAGTAGATCCTATTACCAATTTCTTTTAAAGTATTATCTGGCTTCCTCTCCTAGCAGTCTTCTTTATAGTGCGTAGTTCTGTTATATCTTATACAGTTAGGGTGTTTACATATCCCAACTGGCGCTATTTTTCTCTTTATAGGCCCTCTATCGTTTGATTATACTACTAGTGCAGTAGAGACTTCCTAATTAAGCTCGCTGTTAAAGATAATAAGTTCCTTACCTAAGGCTTATAGGTTGGTGTTTTCCCGTGTCTAATTTATTTGTTTTATTATTTTAAACTAAGCATAGCTAGTAGAGTTGACCCTATATAGGAGGGCCGCTTGGGCGAGGACCTCGTAGTTAATAGGTTAGTTTATTTTAATAAGATGATTAAGGTTTAATATAATATAGGAGACAAACTCCTCTATATTCTTAAAGTCTTAAACGCGTTTAGTAAAGAAGGTAGCTATAATATTAGTAATAGCTACTAGATTAAGATCCTTAAAGCGTTCTTTTAACGCTTTCCATTTTTTAAGTGCCTGTCTGGTGTTTAATATAAATAGCTTATAAATGTCGCTAACGCTCTAGTTAATAAAACCAGCTATATAGGCTAGCTGTTCCTTATATTTCTCCCATTCCTTTACCAAGTCAGCTAGTTTAATTTTTAGCTATTTACTAGTAAAGCCTAAGTCCGCCCATTTCTCCTTAATTAATTTAAGTATAGAAAGAGGTTATGGTGGATTATTAAGGACCCACTTAATGTTCTTAGATTGGAGGTGGTTTTATATATTAATACTAAATATCAGCTAGTCTTCCCGTCTAGCGAGCTTTTAAATAGAGACTTAGGTGGTATATTTGTCGCTTATATTAGCGGGGCTTTATGTTATAGGTAGTTTATAGTAGGCAGTCTATAGGCCTTATTAAGACAATATTATCAGATTGGTTTCCTTTTATAAGGAGTATTTGTATAGTATAGGTTTTAACTCAGTATGTTCCTTAGCCAGTATAGGCAGTTCCAATAAGCTTCTTCTAATCCGCCACTAATATAGTTGTTATAGAGCTTTGTTCTCAAAACTCTATCGTTCTATTTTAATAATAGTAAGGTTATCTACCAAATAAGAGGTCCTCCTAAGCCTCCAATACCGCGGTTTAATTACGGACTATGTTAGGCTCGTCCTCAGTAGAATCCTCTTGTACATTTAGTATAGAGTCCGTAGTTAGCAGCTACATAGCTGCTCATTATAGGTTTTTAGCATTATAAGTCAGGTAAACATTCACCGACTTTTTACGCCCATATGGTGATATTGCGATAGCAAATATTATAACAATAATAAAGCAATTAGATTTAGCCCATTAGGCGCGAACCCAGGCTCATAACCTATTAAATTAAGGCTATGGAGCTAAAAACTCTGTGTATTGCTTATTTTCTATATAGGTGGTTAAAGAGATTTTGAGGAACTTCAACCAACGGTTAAAGTTGTCTAATTGGTCAAATTCCTGCCAAGAGATGTCTCCCACAAGTCTCATCACGTAATATCGTTGCGGGCTTGTTTTCCAACAGTTATAACAGTTTAAGGTTTACTACTTAGTCAACCACCATTTCTTTAGTAAATTTGGGACAGCGAGACTTATATTACAATAGCAATAGTAAGTAAGGAGGATTAATATTTGTTACGCTAGTCGAGCGGTATATATATATAGATGGCAACCGCAAAAGAAGAGTTGCCAGTGTTGGGAATACAGGCAAGTTGCCGTCACGTGTCGCCGCGGCACTAGCGTGGCGAGGAGCCTTAAGCTCCTCACCCTTCCTCAAGCAGGAGAAAGAATAGAACAACAAACATCATACTAGCTACAACCTGCAGCTACGTGATATCACCTTGTGAAACCAACAGAATACGTTATATAAAATATTAACACTTTTAGTTTTATTAGGCAGGCATCCACAGGAGCTTCGTGCGATCACGTGATAGCATCGTTTGTATATGGATTCGTTCTTCGTCTTCCCACACTACCATACACCTGCGTCCCCATGTGACAAGTTTTTCAATACAAAATATTATTATTATTATTGACTCTTCGATGAACGTCTGAGGTGGATCCTATCTCGGCCTACGCGGACTGCTCTGCACCTAGGAGAAAACCCAATAAGCCACCTTAGTAGGGTAAAAAGACCTCGTTTAACCGCCTCTGCACGCAGCTGGCGGCCCCTAGGGCCCAGCAGCTGCGTCTAGACCTCCGCTGGATCTTAGATCTCCATTGGTACCACATCCTTCTCTTAACTTATCCATAGCTAGGTTCACTACGTCCTAGCTAGGACATGCTGTTGATTAATTGATTGCCATATACTAATGGTTTCCTATGTCTTGACCGTCCCCCCTTGCACGCTATCTCTTGTAGACTTTTTGCCATCATATATTCTTTCCCCTGGTAGGGTTCTACGAGAGTTGGACCGTGCGCGAACACCAGAACCAAAAGTACGCGTATGATCACGGAGCCTTGATCCTACTGATTCTATTGGCTAGCTCTTATCGATGACTGTAAGACCCATTTTAGGGGAAGGGATACCCTAACCTTCCCTAGAGCTCATTGAAGGCGCAAAGGGAGATTCATCCGTAACCGGCACCGCAATACCGAAAGGCGAGCGGGATGTGTATACTCTGGATATCTTTTCCGCCTAGGCCCCAGGTGCCTTAGACTGGAATCTTTATGATAGAGTGTAACAAGTAGCAGAAGTGTTTCGACTGCCTCTGCGGTCAAAGGTCGTAAGTGTGGGCGTTGGCTGACACATCGAGTGATTAGGTTTTGGAGCTCTCGTGGATAATGAGCAGGAATCGACTCAGGATAGTCAGGTATGGTCAGCTTCGCTTTCTGCGTGCAGAGGCACCAAAGAGTAACACCGAATGCATAGATGTCAGGCGGTTTTGAGTCCTTAACTTGCGTTCGCCTTATTTTCTACGGTCCAGTTAAGGATTGTCAAAGTAAAGATTGGCTTCCTTGAGGCAGGTCGTCATTTGCCGGACTCTCCAGATTATCAATGTTGAAGAACTCACTTGAGGCTATGTGACGAAATAAGATCATCCAGAGCTCCTCCAGGATAGTATCCCAGATAGATTCAGACGATTCCGGAACTAGTGTCGAGCGAAACGTCCGCAATGAACGACACAATATTTTCATGGTCTCTCAATTCCCACATTGCTTGAATCTCTCTCACAACCATTTTCCTCATCTTTTGCACATCCTAAATAGACAATGTGACAGAAGGATCGCCGTAAGCATTGCGTGGTTTCTTCAGCAAGTTCACTTCCTTGCAAGCTAACAGCTGCTCCATAATTAGTGTTTGTGAAGTGAAAGCCAACACTTTTTCTACTAACTTTGCTGGTAAACTTCCGTTTCACTAAGAAGACATTTCCGGAGCCTCCTTTGCCTAATTTTCCCCCCTTAATGTAATCTAGGTCGCTTCCTTCGATCAAGCGGAGGTTCGCCATTGCTTTAAAAGATGGGAGTCGCTTACGTGGGAGGGGATCTCCTCAAAGCCGGGCATGTAGAGAGGAGAGCCTGGATTGGAAGGGCGGAAGATGCAGTGGCTTCCCTTTAAATTGACGAATCTGTGGAGTGTAGAGCAGACAGCCTATCAACTTGTGGGTGTCTCAGGCGGTCTCGTGACTAATCTACTGTCAAGTGGCCTGATTCCGAAAGACTAGCCGAATTTCTTCCTGCTACACCTATTGCGCAAAGAATTTGGGAATTTGTCGATTGATTGCTGACCATAACCTTTACGTGGCAAGCGTAAATTTTTGGACGCGTGAAGTTTTCAGTTCTCCTAACGAGGGCTGAGTAATGGCGCGAGGTTTGGGGATGAGCATTATGCAAGCTCTTTGGTTCTAGGCTTCGATGAAAATCTCGAGGTTCAAGAACAAGTCATTGGCACAAGCTAGATAGCGTGGTTAGGAATCAAAGGCGAAGCTACGGAGTCTGCTTCAGCGGTTGAAAGGGAAGATTTTACATGGACTCAACTTTGCCTCACTTATGAGGATAGCCCGTTTTTCTGATTAGCAGCAGCGGCTTCTCAGGACTTAGCTGGGCGCGTCGAAGACTAATTAGTGTTCTTCAGCAACGTTCTACTTGGTCGCTCTGAAAGATTGGTTGGCACTAAATTCGGCACACACGGCTCGTAGTTTCAAGTCCAGAATCGCACCCCCGCCCCAAAGCGGGGTGCGCCCGGGGCAGATTTTCCATAGGATATCTATCACTTATCGGGGGTGGTGGTGCGAGAACTTGGCATCTCGTGGCGTCTCGCGTGTCGTGTATAATTGATGTTCCATCTATACCATGTCAATTGGCCCCTTAGAGCTAACGCAGAGAAGTCTATACGGCTACGCTACGCACGTGTTGTGTCGTAGTGGTGGTGAGGTTTTTTTTTTTCACTCGTTGTGTGGTGAGATACAACATAGCTGCAATAGCCTCACAGAAGTGAGCTGGCCAAGGATCGGGATGTGTTCGTTTGAGTGCTGGAAGGCGATGTCACTGCTTTCGATATTGTCGCTCTTGTGATGCATTTTTGTCGCTTTGAGATTCATTGTGGGGTTTCCGCGTCGTAAGCACTCATCGCGTTCGTTTGAACTGCATAGGGCGCTCAGGTATCGTAATTGGAAGACCACCCCATACCGGTCCTGTGCTAGGTCCAGTCTGAGGTTTTGATCTATTCTCTCGAAGCCTTTCCATAACCCATTCGAAGCTCCGATATCCAGAATCATCCTCGAACCAAGTAGGGAACCGAAACAGGCTCGGTTTCGCGTCATAGCTTGTCAGAAGTGAGAGTATCTCCGATGTGTTGCGGTTTACAAAGCCGAGCGTGCGCTTCACTAGGGGTTTGTCCTCGATATTGACGGATTTAAGTGCTTCGGTTGTAGCAGGATAGCAGTATCGCCAGTACAATAGGTCGAGCGGTAAACGTCCGTACTCATCCGGAATGTTCGGATCCGCTCCAGCCTCAAGCAAAGCTTTCACAACCTTGTAATTGCCGATCTCAGTCGCCATACCCAGCACGGTGCTATGATGAGGGCCATCGGTACTATTAACGTGATGCTTCTCTTTGTACTTTTGGAGCAGTGTGAACACGATTAATCGCGTGGTTTCAGCCTCTTCAGGATCCTCGCCGATCATAGGCACAGCCGCATGTAGAGCGGAGAATTTGTCTTCCCCATGTCGAAAGACGATGAAGCCGTCGCCGTCGCGATCCGGAAGGGTCAGCAAGAACTGAATGCGCCTTTCGGCATTCCGGGTATGCGAGAACAGCAGCGTTCCGAGGATGCTTCTGCAAAGTCGATCATTGGGATCCTTCAACTCACTCTCAGATTCGGTCAACATCTCGTCCCTATCGAAGCCCTGATCGTAGAGGTACTGTGCGGTCTTGAGATTGCCACTGTAGACTGCAATGTAGAAAGCGGACCAGTTGGTTCTACCTGTCTTCTTCAGTCGAGCACCTACTTCAACTAGCTTCTGAATGTAGAAAAGATCGTCGGTTTCTTTGCAGGCTCTCAGTACAGGGTCGGAACCATGCATATCAAGCGCTCCGATATTTGCGCCATGCTCTAGCAACAGCAAGAACATCTCGCGATTGCGATGAGTGATGGCGAGGAATATGGGGGTGCCGCCGGAAGATGCAGATCCCCATGTGCTCTCGAGGTGATCCTGAAATCCGTATCGGAGTCCAGAGCGTAAAACATCCGCATTGCAATCATGCCATGCTACTGCGAACGTAGCCGTCATCTTTTGGTCTTGGACTTTCAGCACAGAATCTGTTGACGCACCGTGCGTCACAAGCAGATCAATGACCTTTCTCTGTTCTTCCTCGAACTGCAGTCCATGTCGTACCAAGCGCGCCCACCGCGACTCATTTCCAACGACAAAGAACAATGGCTGAACAAGCACAGGTACACCTTCTCCCAAAGGCCGGAACACTGGTACTGCGAGCTTTACGCGTTCATATTGTAAGAAAAACTCCACGGCTGCGGAGTTGCGGAGACCGCATGCGAATTCGAAAGCCGATCTGCCTTCGCCAAACCGATATAGAGGATCTGCACCGAGGTCCATAAGAGTGTGCAATGCAGAGATATCTTTGGCAATGATAGACCAATGCAAAGCAGTACCACCAACAGGTAGGTCTGAGAAAGCACTGGGCATATCTCGCTTGTCCTTGATGACATTGGCCCAGGCATCGATATTGGCTCCTCGAATTTTCAGCATCCTGGCTACGTCTCTTTGTTCCTCTTCGGTGAATGTGACAAGCCAGTGAAGCGGCTGGACTCCGTTTGGCGCCCCGCAATCCGTCATAGCTCCCCTTTCCAGCAGGCACTTCGTTACACGGGCGTTACCGTGTCGACAGGAAAGAAGAAGTGGTGTCTCTCGATCGCACACAATCCGATCAATAATGCTCGGCTCATGATCTAAGAGCATCTGGACTAATTCAAGCTCGTCATTGATGATGGTGAACCTGAGGAATAGTTTCCGCCAATTCTTCGAATAGCAGCCATCCAAGGCCTCTCCATCAACGGTATTCTGGCCATAGGCGAGGCTGGAAGTGAAGTCGGCGAACGTTTCTTTCCTCCGCCTTATCTGCTGTGTATTTGATTCATTCTCTCGCGAAGCCGACTTCACCGCGCACAGTGGTCGGGTGATCCCCTGCTCAGCTATGTTAACGAGCCACCCTTGCCAGACAGAAGGATCGACAAATGTTTGCTGTGGAGTATGAAACACGTCGAGGAGAAGTTCTTGGGCGCGGGTATTCCCCAGTATAGCACTTTGGCGTACCAACTCGCCAGCCTTTTGGATGTCGTATCCCACGCCGACTTCATCGACGTAAGCCCACGCGAGGTTTAACATAGCTGCAGATTTACGCGAGATATCGGTGTTTGAGGATGATATGCTCTGCAAAGCAGACGCAATCCTCTGCTGTACACCTGTCGGAGACTTTCGGACGACTCCGGATACGCTAGGAAGCTTGATCGATCTCGAATTAGCTACGCTCATATAAACATGGATCCTGGACGTACGTCTGGCATATCGTTAGATGAGAAATAAAGATGTGATGCGGATTTAGTTCTCAAACTGCAAATACCAAAATAGTTAGCATAAGACCAAGTCGATCTCTAAATAACGGACGACATACTGTTCCAGTGCAAGAATGGATTCGGAGTCAGCCAGAGTATTGACCTCGGGTACAAGTCCAAGGGTATCTCTTGTCACCCCGATCGTTACTGCAAGGAACGACTGCATCGAATCCCAGTCATCATGCGACTTGTAGAAAAGTTCCACCTCCCTCTGGGCTCGTTGCTCGTATTCCGACCGAAGTATCGGCATCAAGGGCATCTTTTCATCGGAAAATGAGGCACAATATGACTCGATGAGGTTGCGTAGCATTTTCAATTGCAATTCTTTTAATTTGCGGTGCCCATCAATAGTCATAGGGCGGTGCTCTTTCCGATCGGTCGGAACGGAAAGCTCAAACGGCTTAGCAAACTCTAAGAGCGTAAGGATTCTGGACATGTCTTTGAATCGGTGGCTAGGGTACTTTTGAAGTGAGTATGCGAGTATTTTGCAGAGGAGAAATGCCGCGCATTTCTCGTCCCGCAGATAGCTCAGAAGATTGAGCTGTGTGGTTGCCGCTAGTATGCTCGAGCTCTTCAACTTTTTGACGTTCTCCTCGCGGTCTTCTTCTGGTATTGACTCGAAGAACGACACCCCATCTTTGAACACAGTATGCAAAAGAAGTCCATATGAGTATATGTCCAATTGACATAGATAGCGCCGATCAATGACAGTGCTGGCTTCTGGTGCCTCTAGCTTCTTTGTGAAGCCAACAAAACGCTCATCATTCTCGGAAAGTGAGAAGCCGAAGTCGGTGAGCTTGACGATGAACTTTCGCTCAGAATGCTTACAAACCAAAAGATTTGATGTTTTTATGTCCCCGTGGATGATCCCGCAAGAATGAAGTGCTTCGAGGCCTTTCGCGGTATCAATAAGAATGTCAAGCTTGTCCGCGTAAGATGAACCATATCCGTTCCATTGATAGTCTTTGACGCTTCCAAGCTCCGCGTACTCCAAGACGAGCGCAGGCAGGACATTTGGTGTAAAAGCATCACCAGCATCGTGGTACATGACTCCGAGGAAGTCGATAATGTTAGCATGTTGGCGGAAGGGTGGATGGCGGAGGATCTGCAGCTCCGTAGCCAGCTCCGAAAGAACATCCGCATCATGCAGGTCATTAGAGTCCACTCTCGGGTGCTTGACTACTACAAATTCTCGGTCTTTAAAGAGCCCATCATTTAAGCCGTGTGGGAATGACGATGACTGGACTTTTCTGACGTCGAAAGACGCTCCGCCCATGCTCACATCTGCGAATTCAGGGGAGCTATTTGTAAGCGCTGGGTGCAATCCGATCTGATGGCTAGTCTCATCCTCGAAATAGATAGCCAGGAACGCAAGGAAATCTGGACACCGTGACTTCACTTGGTGGCTCTGGATTTCTGGCACCACAGGCTCGCTTATTGTAAGAGGGCGAGCGAAGAAGGACGACATCGTAGGATAAATTAACCGGTGAACTAAGACAATTGTTCAATCGCCGGAGCATGTACGAGATTTCGAGATTGGTGACTATAGAGGAGGGGGCATTCGTGTCTACCGACAAAAGGCAATGAATAGGAACCTGAACACGTTATCCGGTTGCCTGCAGGTCCCGTGAGAAGCCCAAGGATGCTCTTCGCGCCACACCGCTGGTTGCGTGTCAGCCCGCCATCAAGCAAATCAGCGACGACTCTCGCCGATTCATTCAATAGTCTTTACACGAAGAGATATTGCTCCCAGAGTATCACATATCTAATGTTGATATCCTCCGATCCTCCAGCAGGTTGTGGTTAGCCATGAACGACAAACTTGCAAACGTCGGCTTCCAAATGGGCGCTGTTAGCCTTGGCCTAGGAGCTTTCGGTGGAACGGTCGACTTGTTGCACGCATGCAGGCGAGGATATGAAGCTTGGAGAGGCTTGAGCGGACTCGACCAAGACCTCGCCGTGCTGAGAGCGAAGCTGGTCCTCCAGCAAGGTCTTTTCGAGCAATGGCAACGGGACTGGTACAACTTTGCAGTGAAGAACAAAGTCTCTGTCGAAAAGCTACGGCTGTTAAAAGAGCACAGTCGGACGGTAGAGCCCGCGTTAGACTCAGTACGCAACCTCATCGACGGGATGAAGGCTCTCCGAGACTATGCAGCCACAGGTCAGACGCCAACGGGTGTCGACAGACTAAAGTGGGTTGCGAATGAGACAGAGTCAAGCAAGAAGGCTTTGAACGAAATTGAGTCGCTCCTTGCAGGCCTGTACAGACTTCTGCCACCAAGAAGCCCGAACATCGAAGCTGCACAGATAATCATCTCAATGAGCTCTCAGCAAGAGTCGTCCGGCGCTGTCGAGGCTCTTCTCCAGGCCGAATCCACGTCCGCAGTCGTTTCTGGAACATTGAGCCTGCGGAGAGCAGAAAAGTCTTTACAAGAGAACCTGCAAAGCCGAGTCGATAGAATGAAGAGTCAACCGCCAACTCCCAATGTGCTGGTGGCAACCGCTCGGTGTAAAGTCCTGCAGCCCGACTCCATCTCCGCAGGGTTCCGCAGCTTTGGTACCCTGGACGGCAAACCCGCAGTATTCGAATGGAAGAAGTACGATCCAAGCTGGCAGGGCCGAAAGGGTATCGAACTCAGAGGCCGTGTAGACAATCTAGCTCGGCTATTGAATACGGACAAGAAGCCACAGGAATTGTTGATACTTCACTGTGAAGGGTACTTCGACAGTCCTGGCGAAAGTCGATATGGATTCGTGTTCCTGCTTCCACAGCCTTCAGATGGGAATCCATACTCATTGAGATCCATGATTGACGAACCAGCCTTAGAGAGATTGCCGACGCTCGAAGATCGATATCAATTGGCTTACTCCCTCAGCCTCTCCATTGCGATATTGCATACTGCCGAGTGGCTGCACAAGAGCATTCGGAGCCACAACGTGCTTTTCATGTCGCAGAACCAGCGCATCGTGTGGTCACGTCCATATCTTGTTGGCTTTGAGTATTCCAGGCCGGACAAGCCAGATGAGTCCTCAGAGAAGCTAGAGCAAAGTGCGCGGTTTAATCTCTACCGCCATCCGCTAAGCCAAGGAAGTCCGAACGAGACATACAGGAAGCTATTCGATTACTACAGTTTTGGCGTAATGTTGCTTGAGATAGGAATGTGGAGGTCGGTTTGGAAGTTCTGGAGAGAAGGAGTATCTGCTGATGCTTTCAAGAACGAACTCATAGCCACGGCATCGGGGAAGCTGCCTCATTTTATGGGCGTCGAGTACGCTGAAGCGACGCTAAAGTGTTTAAGAGGTGATTTAGAGGCTCGTGATTATCTAATCTTGAAGGCTTTCTTCGTCGAGGTGGTGGAAGTGCTCGGAAGATATACAGTAAAAACTCTTTAGTACGATATTTAATTACAACGATATACTCTGTATTACGATCTATACTTCTAATGATATCGTTAAGTTCCTACTACCAAAACCGGTATAACCAGAAGAAATTCTGTATGGGAGGGAAGTTATACAATGAGCAGCGTGTTTTCGGCCATGAAGACACGCTGGGACGATGGATCTGCACCTTTTCGTGGTGAGTACTGCCCTGATCCACTTGCGGAGATGCGCCGTGGCAATCTTGGCAGTCTTTGGCGTTTGGGTACCCGAAACTGGGAACCACGGAAAACTCATTAACTAGATCAAACGAGCATCGAGATACCCAAGTTTCGAAGTCTCGAAAATGGCTCTTAACAATCAGAAAGTAGCTAAACTTAAACGAAATAGGACGAACGAGAACTTTGCGAAACTAATCGAAACCCTAATCAGTAAATGTAATGAACTTAGAGTATTTTGGTGTTTTTTTTTGTGAGGAAAAGCGTGCACTGACCGGTTCCGTGCACGAGTCCAAAATAGCAAAACTCAGCAATACGAAATCAACTATTGAATTGAGAACCCCCTCACCATTTTACACTGTCGCACTTACTATATCTTAGCTCTCCATCGATCCTTATCACTCAAATCCGGAGGCTCCCATAGGCAGTCACGTGCCGACCGCACCCAAGCCTCTCCACCGCCTCGCCCTCCGCCTTCAACACCACACACACTCAAAGCGTCGAAACCACTCACCACACCCTACCTACAATCCACCTATAACCACCACCCTACGAAACCACCAGCGCCCTCCAGCGCCCCAACCCCCAAAATGCAAGGCTTCAATATGGGCCGCTACTACCCCCCCTCGGACACCCCCCCCACGTTCAACAAATCCCACCCCCTCGGCGCGCGCGCCAGCAAACTGCGGCAGGGGATCCTCAAAGTGCGCTTCGAGCTGCCCTTCGCCGTATGGTGCACGGCCTGCAGCCCGGAAGCGCTGATCGGGCAGGGCGTGCGGTTCAACGCGGAGAAGAAGAAGGTCGGGATGTACCACAGCACGCCGGTGTGGGCGTTCCGCATCCAGCACGGGGCGTGCGGCGGGTGGATCGAGATACGGACGGATCCGGGGAAGGCGGAGTACGTGGTCGAGAGCGGGGGGCGGCGGCGGGATTACGGGGTTGAGGAGCGGGGAGAGGGCGAGGCGGCGGTGTTGGGGCCGGAGGAGAGGGAGAGGAGGCGGCGGGACGCGTTTGCCGCGTTGGAGGGGAAGGTCGCGGAGAAGGGGGAGGAGAAAAGGAATAGGGAGAGGGTGGAGGAGCTGTTGGAGGAGCGGGACTGCGCGTGGGCGGATCCGTATGCGGCTAATAGGCGGTTGAGACAGGGGTTTCGGGTCCGGCGGAAGGTGTTGGAGAAGGAGGAGGCGCACAAGGAAGGGATTAAGGAGCGGTTCGGGTTGGAATTTGATATTGTTGATGAGGTTGAGGGGGACCGCGTCCGCGCTGGCTTGATCGAGTTTGGGAGTGTTGGGATTGGGGACCAGGAGGTCGAGAGGGCGGCTCGGAAGCCGCTATTTGCGCTTGAGTCCGAGGTGGGCAAGACAGAAGGAAAGAGTGGAAATAATGGGGAGAAGAAGACGAGAGCCCAGAGAGAAGCGGAGAGGAGAAAGGAGGCGCTGCAGCAGGAGATTAGGGGGAATACACGCGCCGCGATGGATCCATTTTTAACAGAAGCCACGCGTGGTGGTTCAAAGGGGACAGTCGGGAGAGTCATTGCTGGGCTGAAAAGGAAGCGTACAGATGAGACGAAGGCGGAGGAGGGAGGTACTATTAAGGCTGCGGGCCCTGAAGATAAGCCTCCTCCTCCTCCCTCAGTGAAACCACCTCTGTCGTTGGTCGAGTATGACTCCGATTAATGGGGCCTTATAGTTGAGCAGCATCTTTAAAGGGTTTTGCATGGGAAGGCGTTATATACCACATTGCAGCATTTTCAAGGGCATATCATAGGCAGCACAGAAAAGCTTGAAGACTAAAAATAAGTCAATTGAACTATATGTGACATCTAGAAGTACTCTATGGAATTCCCTCTGATCTGCAAACCGGAAGGGACATCTTTAAATTGCTATCTAGAACTCTATTGAGTCGAAGCATTAGCACTTTTAACACGGAATGAGATGGCCGATGCAAAGCAACCTGATCGGGCGACTCTGGCTCTGTTCCACTACATGAGGATGAGAATTGGTGGGGCATCTCCGAATCACCATTTGTGGACCAGAGTGGATTGGAATTATCCGATTTGATCTCAGATTGACAATCGGAATCCTTAGCTGTTGCCTCCAGTTCACTCTCAAGACCCACATCTCCAGGTTTGAGCTGTGTCTTCTCCGCCATACCGCCTACATGGCTGGAGCGTTTGGTGATGTTAGCGTAAATTATAAGTAACTTCAAGTCAAGTCTTGATATAGCATTTCATTACAAGCGCCCTTCGACCAAACTTATGAAGAGCTCGGACCTATAAGAGGGAATTACGTATTTCTTCAGGACTTGAGGAATTTTCAAGCGTTTCCTCAGATTGAGATAATCGGTACACCGATAGTGCCTATCATTCTAATCCGTCTCGGGACCGAGCTTTGTTGGAGAACCGTCTCCCGAAGCTATAATGACCATCCCGTTCTTGGCGTTGTCGTATGTTGGGCCCGCATCTTCTCACCCTGCCAGGCACTATAGTCAATAGAGCAGTTCCCGGGTAGACCCCAACCGGCCTCAGGAATTTGGAAACACGGTTTCGAGGGTTTGTCGACCGGATAAGAATGCGTTGGTTGTGTTTGTCCAGCCCACCCATTACGCAGCGGTACTGCACCCAGATGACTTTGTATGGCGGTCCAGAGGGATTTGTATTCGGCAAGGAAGGTTGAGCGGATATTGGAATAACAGAACAGCCAAGGCAAGACCAAGAGATGTTTTTTAACAATGGCATACGTTGTTAGAATAAGTCGAATCAATATCTGTGGAGTAAGATGAATATGAGTATCCCGCTCATGGAGAGATGAACAAATGCTCTTAGAAGTTGTTTCCTAATACAATTGAGGGCTCCTGGGTTGCGTAGGTCAATCCTTCCTGAATACTAGACAGGGAAGTACCACTCGTGATCTTAGCAAGCGCCAGAGGACATACAACCAAGCTACAAAGGACTAGTTGTGTACCCCAGATATACACCGCCACACAAATTCCACGTCCATTGGAAAGCACCTGCTAGAGCACATTGAGGGATTCACTCAAGTCTCATATTAAATCAACTCTCCCAGCTAAGCTCCTTCAGAGGCCGTCAATCATAATGGGCCTTACACCCTCATGGTCAATGGCGACTTACTCACGCAACCAATTCCTCAGCTGATTCAGGGATTTCAGATCTAAACCAGCACCCAAATAAAACAGCAACGCACTCTACCTGGTTTAGTCAGCACCCTCACACACCAGCTAGTCGAAGGGATATCACGCAAACAGCACAGTCTATTTAGAGAATAGACATCGTGACGAATAAAACCCTACTTAACAATCTCTCTACCCAGCTCCTCCCTCCCTCTCCAGCCCCAACACCTCCACCTGTACAACCCTCTAATAATACCTCCGCGCAAACGAGTCCGGATCCAGAATACCATGTTCCTGATCGTCCGGCCGAGGCCGCATCAGCTGCTGATTTTCCGGCGCGCCAAAAGTCCCAGCCCGGCAAAGAAGCAGGTTTAACGCCGGGCCACCGTTCGGGTCTGGGATGGGCCAGTGCAAGGCCTAGTAGTCTTGGACCTCCGGGGGTGGATTGTGTTGCGGGAAGAAGACCGAGCCGCCTTGTGGGAAGAAGGCTGGGGGGCGTTGCTAGCAGCAGGCTGGGCTGTCTTGTGGGTTGGGAGGGGGTTGAGGTTGGTTAGACCGTGTGTTGGGCTGGCAGTATGGGTTTACAGGAGTGCATGGGACTTACGGGTCTGGATAAACGGGCGCGTTGATGTGCTGCTGAAGCGCTGGATCGGTCAGCAGATCACAGTTTGTCGGGTGGTCCCGTTCGATGCTTTGGTAAACGGTTCCGTCTGGAGCGAGTCCCTGGTCATAAGAATTTGGTTGCTGAGATTGCTGAGATTGCTGGGCTGACGAGGCCGAATCCGATGTAGCATTGGAAGCGGCCGGAGAATTTGTATCCGAATCTGGTAGCCCCGGAGACAGAATGAATTTCTCAGAGCATTTCGGATTCCATGCTTTGTTGCCTGTCGATGTCCTGCACAAGTCTTGCCGCATGACCCATGACACCTGGATCTCCAACGTCCGAACCAGCCATGTCCACTTATTTTTGCACACTTTGTGTATCTTCCCAATCAGAACAGCGGCATTTATGAGTCGCTTATGGTGATTATAGAGCAGCGTGATTGATACTTTCTGCCCAGGAATATTGGTGATAAAGATATGATCGTAAAGAACAGTCTCGCCCGGATTTGGATTTAATTTAATCACTACTATCACATATTGGATTATCGGAGGCGGATACGGCAAGTTTAGGAACTTGAGGAAGCGATAATTCAATATCAAAATCTGCTCGGAAGGCATCTGGTGTCCCCCTGTTCTTGTAATACATTTCGATTTCGGAACATTTACTTCCAGATGGGCGATTACAAAGGATAAGACAATCCCCTCCTCGTTTCCAAGATTCAACAGATGCACAGCTTCTTGGGCCACTTCTTTATAGATTTGGGAGTGGTTATAAGGCACCACGAACTCTCTTTTGCCGGTGAGATGAATTGGAAACAAACGATCATACCAGCTGGGTCCCCGTTTAGCTTTGCGGTGCTTCGTCGAGTTGAGTGTTTTCTGCTTTAGAGTGTGAAACCGCTTTCTGCCGTGGTCTTGTATGAGCTGACTCTATGAGCCAGCCGGTGTACCAAGAGCACTATCATGATCCTGAGCTGGAGGGTTTGCAGCGTTAATGAAGGGTGGTGATTTATGTGTTGGTGACAAGGAATTGACTGATGACAAGTCAGAAGAGTTTCTATTATCAGTACACCGATTGGAAGCAGAAGCGGAATTGGTGAGGTTTGGCGGATGTCTTGGTGAGCTGGCAGAGCCGACTGAAGGATCGTCCAAAGCAGTATTAGGGCCATGTGCTCGAGGTAATGGATTACTACGTAGAGGATGCAAATCAATACACGAAGGATGCTGAACAACGAGCGGGCTCATTTACGTGTTCGAAGACTTACACCCTCGTGTCGGATTGAATCTCTTCCTTCCTCGGCCCAGTCGCTGATTGATATTGGGGTCAGAAATCCATTCGGGGCGGTCCCGTGCCCTTGGAATGCCAGCAGTCTTCGCTTCAAAGTCAGTTGACAGGTTATTCATGCTAACTCATATCGATTACCAAGCAATTGTCGCATGCATCGAATTTTTGAGAAACGTAATTTTTACAAGCCAGTCTAGGCCGGCTGAAAATAATCGCATGAATGCATGGTCAAGAATTTTCCATGAACGAATCTGTGGATAAAGTGCTTTGAAAGGCGATACAAATTGACACTGTTGTCTGCTAAAGATCGTGAAGGTTAGGAAAAAAAGAGAACACGTTGGAAAGAGACAAAACTTCTGACCGGCCATGGTTGGAAAGTGCGGGGTGTGGGTGTGGGTGTGGGTGTGGGTGCATGGGTGTGACTGCATTCCCATCTTTGCTATCCTAAATCCGCAATCGATGATAGATGATCATTGCGTTTCGAAGCGTTCAGAATTGAAGCATCAATTGCGCATAGCGACTTGTCATTTTAACCCAAAGGTCTCTAAAACCGTTAAAAGAATACTTGAATCCAACTTCAAGGGGTCGGGAAAATGGAAATGACATATCACTAGGGCTAAAAGTAGTGATGTGAAAGTGGTAAATATTGCTCTTGGCAGATCGGTCCTATTTTGAAGGTGAGCATAACGATGCCGTACAATGAACAGAGCAAAGTACAAAACCAGCAACCCGGGATAAAACTTGTGACTTTCCTGATGCCACAGTAGTTAAATGAGCGGAGGCCCCCTCATCTAGAGCATGATAGAGGGAAAACCTTGAAGTGGTCTTGTCATTCAGCCTTTGCATAAGATTCCTTCCTATTCAACAATTCGAAGGCAAAGAACCCACCACATCGCACCTATGTGCTCACGAGAACGATTTATGCTCTTCTTCAATCGTCAGGGCAGCATGATACAACTCTAGCGGTTCCGCTGACCTGCAGCAAGATGCGCGGTGCAAAACTGCTTTAGTTACCCTAGGCGGCGATGGAAATCTGCCCCATACAAATACCATAAATTTTCACCATCTAGTGTGCAGTCATAACTTCAAGAACGTCGTAGAGTTCGTGGAATTCGAAGAATCTCCGTCTAGCCTGGTTCATCAAGCTTACGGTACGACGATGCTCTTGTGTCTCTTCCTGAAAAGCTTCTTCTCCTTCTCCGCCTCACATTCCTGATCATCCTTTCTTGCGCCTATTGCGCCCCCTGGGTGATTTTTCCGGAATACCTGCCTTACCCGCTCCTGATGCACACTATCCGCTGCGGTAATAGCTAGCATGTCACCAACAGCCATCGCTACAGTTGTAGATGTGGTAGGCGCGCATACACCGAAAGACTCCTCTTCAGGTTGGTGGATCGGCGCAGGTAAAAGGATAGCATCGGGTCGTTCTGCGAGGAGAAGGCAGTCCGAAGCAATTGTATGAGAGGTAAGAGCCAATATAGGAACACTTTCCGGAATGTGCGGCAGGAGATGAAGTAGCTCAGGGGTCCGGCCGGAGTAAGTAATGAACATGAGAGCATCATGCTAAGAAAAATCAATAATGGCTCTATAAATCGAGGGACCAGTGGCCTTTGCATACCTCGCTCACATCCCCGAGATCTCCGTGCATTGCCTCAGAGGCGTGCAGGAAAGAGCTACCTAACCCCAAACTCTTCATTGTGGCGACTATCTTCATCCCAACCAAGCCACTCTTACCTACCCCACATATAATAAACCTCCCGCCTATCTCATTGACCTTGGTTACACAATCGACTGCTCGCAGAAGGCCGTCTCTGGCCATAGAATCAGTCTGATATAACATTGTCACATGGGAAAGCGCAGTCGCCTCGGTAGACAGGACATGTACAGCTCGGTCGAGGGTTCGGACGGCATCTCGATCGTCCATCGACAGAGGAGGCGTAAGAGGGAGAGAAGACGAGTGTTTCCGCTTTAAAGTCACAGGCATTTCTAGCACATCTCTTCGGCCCATATCGTCTGAAATGGTAGGTGGAGAGGACTCTTTCAAAACCATCTCACGGCAAGAATATACCACGCACGCTAGGGGAGTCTTCTGGGAATCGGCAATTGGTGGGTAGGATGGCTTCCGAAGGGTGGCCAAGACGTGACCTAGAGAGGTGGAAAGGGCCGAAGAGAGGTTGAACGAAAGGCTGAGCGGGAGACTCGCTCAGTAGGACGTATTGATAATAGTGAGTCAGGCATCTGTAGTGGTGAGAAAGACAGTAGCTTTATATTAAAATATAATATCATGGTGGTACCGTCGGCGGAGACCTAAGCTTTGATAAAGATATACGTGATTCGCGCTAAACCTGAAGAGCCATAATTCCTTGAACCCCCCGTGTGTCGGCGAGTGGCCCAAATCAGCACACTCTAGCTTATGTCGGCTTAAACCGGATCAGACGTCTTTTCTTGCGCCCAACCGCTTGCAGGTCCGCCTTGCGTCCGCTCATAACCACCAGCCCGTCGGCGCACTGCTCGACAACATTCATGCCCAATTGCTCCTTGTAGAACCGTTTCGCTTGCTCCGAGCCAGTCAATAAGAGAACTCGTCTCAGTTCTGGCATATCTTCCACCATTTCCTTACAGCATGCGATCAACCATTTTCCCAGCCCAAGATCTCCACAATCCGCTTGAATGTAAACATCTGTGAGGTATGCGAATGTCACATAGTCGGTGATGATGCGAGCTATACCGATTTGCGTAAACGCTGGCCCACTTTCAGAATCTTCCCGTTTGTCTTGGATATAAAGACCAAGTGTGCAAGAGTTGTCCAGCATCAACCGCAGGCTCGATGGGGACATGGCCTTCGCCCAATACATTGCTGCATCTTCAAAAGCTGTCTGTATGAAATCATGCGAAAGGAGGGTTCGAGAGGTTGAAATTAAATATTTCTTGTCCGCAAAACTACGATACCAATCTCGAGAAGCCATTGCGGAAGTACAATAAAAGAAAGAGAAAACCCCTAAAATCAAACCGAATATGTATGTGTGGTGTTGGCTCACAGGGCGCACGAGGTTACAAATCGACAGGACTTCATGGTTGGTACCTTTGGGCCTCCCTATTTTGCTCAATTATTCCGAAGTCTAGGATGAGAAACACCAAAAACACCGAAAACACCAAAAAATCGTCGTATGCCCTCCTAGCCTCTCGTGCGTATTTCACCGCATCGAACTCCGAAGCAACGCATGAAGAAGAAGTGCTGGTTAAATTGCTTCGGTCGCGCAAGTGCAGCAGTTTCTCATGAGAATCAATAGCATCGCTGCAGGAGCTGAGAGATTCTAGATTCCACAACCGAGGCTTAGCCACCACCACATTTGCCAGGGGCTTTGCCAGGGGTAATGCAAGTCTCGTCCAGCACAAGACTGCATAGGCTAGCCACTGCCTCCTAGAGTCCGCATCAAATGCCGGGTTCAATTGGACTTCAGCAACTTTGCAAGCTAGTTCCCGTAACCCAGGTGGCTTACACGGCCACAAGGCTGAAAACATGGCTTTTTTTTATAGCCTAATCGGGGCAAACCTAAGACGAATTGGATTCCACGCGGTTAGTAGGTCGCCAAAGGCTTATCGTGACCTTTTATGGGCTTCTATTTTCCGCTTCACTGCGTGCTGCGGCCTTCCCTGCGATTGTACAATATTCAGCCTCAGCCTCGTCCCTCAATCTCAATATGTACCCGTCAGAACCCCTCCCTCACCTGAGTTTTCCTTCTCTACATATTATGTCCTTCTTTTACTCCTCAACTCTTTCTTTCCAGCGCGAGGATCCTCTATTCCCATAAATACCTACTTTGACAGCCAGCCCCTACAGAGAGCTGCCATAATTGGATAGAAGCTTGCCCCACACCGTGCAACACATTCTTTGTATCTTTAAATTCACCAAGCTTACTGAAAATTGAACGAGCTTTCTTGTAGTACTTCCTCGAGTTACTTCTAAAACAATAACACCGTATGCACCCAGCTTTTCCGTTGACATGTCGCCCTCATCAAATTCGAACTAACGTCTACTTTGGCGTAGCAAGAAGTTCTGATCATCCTTGAAAGAGCATCATAAATGAAAATGTGTGCTGCGGGAGGTGGGATAGCGGGATTACGGCCATGCTCGAACCCTTTTTTGACATCGTGGAAGGTGGTATTCATCGCGTTGCTGGTATTTAATGCAAAATCGGCCTCCGCAAATCCGTTGCCGGATATGTCCGAGCACTTCAACAACATCTTCCCCACCAAGAATATTACCGGTGGTCCTATCGGCGAGATACAATGCTACGCTTTGCCTTATGGAGCCGTCGGCATGATCTCTCACCTTTTTACATACTGGACAATAGCCTGGATGGGGGTGGGCAGGACTCCCATGTGGCCTTTTCATAGAATGGATCACAGCAAGTTTGATATTGCGCTGTCAGTCATCAGTCTTTTAACCTGCATCCCGGTAGCGACGATCTCCATCCACCGATGCCGGCTAAGCTGGCACTTCGTCCTGATCGGTATCTGGAAGCTCATAACATCCGTAACTCAGGGCTGTGTTGCAGTTCACCGCGCTCTCATCACGCGTAAAGCCCATGCCCCAGCTTCGGACAATGCCGCTCTCCTAGCAAACACAACACCCTACCTCCAACAAACCGGCTATCACCCCGTTGGCTCCCCCAACCCGCAACAGCAGGGGCCAGGCGTGTACAGGCACGCCAACACAACCCAACCCTCCTTCTTCTACCCAGACGACCAAAACCCCCCGCAAGCCCCCGCCAAGGTAAAGCAGCTCAACCTCGCGCCCCTCTGGTGGCTGATCCTTTACTTCCTGGGCACCATCACCGGCATGGTCGGGCTCTTTGGGCTCATCATCGCCGACTTCCGGCACAATTCCGACGTGCGCTCGCTGACCTACGGCTTCCTGGTCGCCATCACCGTGCTCGCGCTGACCACGGGCACGTACTGGTACAAGCGGCACCTAGAGACGAGCGCGGGCGGGTATGAGGCGCTGAAGGCCGCGTACATCCAAACTTTCGGCGGCTTCTTCACGGCGCTGCTGGCCGCGTTCGGCTTCTTCAGCGCCCTCTACAGCGATCTCGTCCTTGGAGCTATTGCGCAGAACTGGTCCGGGTTCCCGAGCGAGGATAATCAGGTGCTGTATTGGGCGTGGTTTGCGGCGAAGCGGCTGCCAATGTTTTCGCATTAGCGAGTTGGATGCACTGAAAAAATATCTATGGGGATCTTGGCGTTTCTGGCTTGAGGGTTCGTAGAAGCTTGGGGGGCTTATAGATATATTGGGGGTAAGAATGGGTCAGGAGGATATTTCCTGTAAGTTGGAGGTCGGCTTTTCGTGATTTCGGCTTTGTGTGCCACTGCCGTAATCATGGCTCTGGACTTTATTTGGCTCACTCTAAGGCAAAATGTTAAGCCATTATTTCAAAACTCCTGTCCCGATTGTCATACTTCTTGTGGTGCCTTCCATTGCACTTCCCAATTTAGACGCCTGTCTAAGCCAATTACCAAGATAGACTCTATAGCCGATCCAGATATACAAAAAGAAAGCCATACTCCCTCACATATCAGAGGAATATTATCAGTAATTAAAGATTTATCTGTATTGGTACATCCCGGATCCGAAGATAGTAAGAGGAATATTATACAGGATGTTTCCTGCGCTTCCTTCTCGGTAGAATTACATGCTATATGCCATCTAATGCCTCAGGGATCGGCTTCAACTATAGTCTTCTCCAGTGACGGACTTCTGTGCTCCAGGTAATCTAAATAGTGAGGTCCTGTGCTTCGGCACATAGGGAATATTGGATTCTATGCTTGTGATCCCATCCTAATCTCTCCCCGTTCGAGATTGCCGATACGGAAAATAAGAACCAAGAGGACATTAAAATTAGACTAGACGAATCTATCGAGTAAGAAACATAGTTGGGAGTAGATATATACTGAAAATATTCAGACCACTCTCTCGACCCAAATTCTCGACTAGTGTACGGAGAGGAGTTGCATTCTTCTAACTTGCTTGCGCAGTTCCATTATGTGTCAATGTTTGTAATAACTCTAACATGAGCATGTTTCAATAGAGCTCGGAAGGAATAGAGCTTTTGTCGATTGTATTTTATGGTAGGCATCATGGGCGGGTCTGTCTCAACCGAACATTAGTTACATATCTTCTATTACATATTTTTAGCTAAAGTGTGAGCCGAGTCAAAAATAAGCTCTGTAGGATATTAAAGCTATGCATATCGGAACAATTTCCAAAATATGTAATGAGGGAACTGTATATGACGGCCGCGTGTGGTCTCCTCACCTATCTTGATACACGAGGTGCATTAAATATAGCCAGTATATCAATTAACTTCTCATCCAGTTACTTGGAACATTACGGCTGCGGACTATATCGAAGGGCGCCACGATGGTCTGCTCGTGGCCCAGACTAATCCCCAGATAATCACGCCTGTGGGTAAACCCTACGGGCACAAGATTAGCTACCTTAGCTCCAATTTAGTGCCACAATAGCTCTTTTTTTCTTTTTTTTAACAAGTAAAATTATCCCCTTACGCCTGATTAGACTAAAAGTACTTAGATATACGTAAGAGTAAAAATCTACCTCTCTTTTTGTTGGAGGTATTGGAAGTGTTAGAGGTATTTGCTGATCGTGCAATTTAGAATAATAACTCTGTCGATTCAAGCTAGCTCTAGAAGCTCTCTCTATATATAAGGTAGGCGCAGGCAGCAAAGGAGGGTGGTAGGCAATAGAAACAGGGTGGTAAGACATAAGCAGGGTGATGAGACATAGGGTGGTATGTATTAAAGACAGTAATAAGACGGTGGTAAGCAAACCCGATTTAGGTCGGCAGTATTAGAGGTAATAGAAAGGAGGCCTTAAGATAAGGCAGTAGATAGTAAATAGTAGATTATTTTAGCTTTTTGTATATTATGTACTTGTATATTTATATATAAAAGAACGTATATACTACTATTAAGGCTCTAAAAAGGTGCCTTAAAAGCTCTAAAAAAACCCTAATTAATGGTTGGACTACACATCTGTTTAGTCCTAAAATTAAGCTTTACGAGCTCTAAAAGGTGCTTAAATAGCACCTTAAATTAGCTTTCGTAGCACCCCATGTGCCCATAGGGTAAAGGTGAATCTAATATCCCTTGCCACTGTGATGTTAAGCATATAGATCCACAAAGCGGTTTGAAGATAGTTGGATAGTAAGATAAGGAGTTTAAGATGGTGAGCTCAAATAATAGCGAATTGAATTGTTTTTTAAATCATGAATGATAAGAGCGAACTGGGTCGGACTAGAAACATTATTTATACTTGAGTATTATCTGCACGGACTGGATTAAGCAATACGCCATAGTAGAAATGTTCCGCCCAGCCACGCCCAGTGATCTACTTGGACTGGATCCAAAATCGCCTCGTATTGGATCCAATGCAAAGCTATACCTCCTTAGGCAGGCATTTAGCCGGACTAGGAAGAATCTAAGCCTAAAGTAATTTGGACTGGAGTGGATTTGATCCCAAATCCACTCCACTCCAGTCCAAGTAGATCACTGGCCACGCCTGGCAAAAAGGTTGGATGGTAGACATTAAAGACCTCGAAACAAGAAGGCACGAATGACTTGGATAGTCTTATGAAAGATATGAGGGGATGTCGCTTGCAGTCGAAGGGCACAAGAGTTTCGTAGAATTATTGTCGAACTGAATCGAAGTTCCTTACTACCATCTTAATACTGGCTTCAAGTCTAGAACCCTATGTCTCATTACCCCGCTACTTACCTCGTATGTCTCATCGAATGTCTCATCGAATGTCTAAATACCTGTTTCCATTACAGAATGACGACGTAGTTGTTATTCTATTTGCAACCTATTTATTACCTATCTGGTGTATATATAGAGGCTCTAGAGCCCTCTTTAATAGACAGAGTTCTTATACCTAATTGTCCATTCGACAGTTATAAGCCTAGGCCAACTACTGCATTATCTTTAATTCCAAAGCCTTTATTCCAATTAATTATTATCTTAATTATAGACAACTACAATAATAAACTCTTAACAAGAAACTAGACCCGTTATTATATTATCCATTATCCTTGCAAGCCCAAACAATTAGGATAAATGGATTAAGGTTATTAAGTTAAAAGCAAATAATAATCGTCTCTGGGAGCATGTTAACCTATTAACACCCAAGACCGATTTACTAAAGCTTAAAGTACCTGTTCGTGCCTTACCTAAGGATGCTAATAGCCGGGGGAAGACGAAGCTCGCAGAGCTAGAGAAGGAGGAGAAGGAGGAGCTCTGTATGCTTAAAGCCGACTATAGGGACAATATGAAGCTATATAGAAAACAGCTGTTAGCTCTTGATATATTGCGCAGCTATATCCTAAGCTCCATTTTACGTACCTACCTTATCTATATGTTTAAATGCATAACCACCTATAACGTCTTGGTGTCTTTTAAGAAGAGAATTACTCTAATTAATAACATAAAAAAGCTTCAAGTAGCTACCCAGTATGTATAGCTTAAGAAAGCGCCTTGGAACCAGAACTTTAAGGTCTAGTTAAAGGAGTGGGAGAAGGTGTATACTAAGTATAAGGAGCTAGATCTACCTAAGGTAAATAGTAACCATTTAGTGAGAGACTTTGTGTATATAGTTAATTTAATTACTCCAAGCTGGTCTGAATATTAGAAGAACCAGCTTAAAAGGATAGAGTGGAAGAAGGAGAAGCTTCCTAGCTTCTTTAAATTGGTTAAAATATACTAAAATCACCGTCGTACGGAACTTACCTAGATAGGTAAGAGTCTATAAGAAGGATCCTTTGCAGTCTCCTCTAAGAATAAGTTAAGCAAGTTACCTAAATTAAAGCCTAAATTGTCAGCGGATAAGTAAAAGAAGGAAAGGCGACCGCTGCCAGAGTGCCTATACGGAAAGCGTTACTACTTTAACAAATACTGGTATATTATAGAGTTGATTCCTTGCCCATTGTGGTTTAAACTAAGTAACGAAATCTAGAAGGTAGATAAGAAAATCGCTAATATAACGCCTGAAATTAAGGCTTATATTAAGCAAATTAAAAAGGACAATTAAGCTAATAAGGATAATAATAATAATTCATTGCTTAACGTCCGATTCGGATCCCTATTGGGCCCACGCGGACTACTCCTTATGTACATATAGGGAGAAAACTCTATTTAAGAAAACCCCGTGATCCATCCCCCCGCCTTTTGGGACTCGCCTATGAGGCGCCTATAAGGCGCCTACAAGTCACCTGTGGTGCTCCTACTACCTTACTTTTTAACCTCCTTGGGAACTACTGCTGCCGTAATAAGCCTACGGACGCGCTAGTATCGCACACTTTACTCTACTACTATAGAGTCATTAGGGGGCGCCCGTTGCTCGCCCCCCCTGCCCTCTATTACCATTTCCCTTGTAACCCGGAACTGGTTTAGTACATTTTGGCTAATAAGCCACTGGGTAACCGCCTTAAGGCCTTTTTATGTTGAGAGTAGTATATTATAGTTCTCTATGCTAGCTACTAAGAGCATTGCTTCTTGGTTGGTGTGTAAGGGGTATAATAGTATTATATATTTTGGTGTCTGTCTTAGCCAGCTATATTCGCATCTTGGGCTACCTACTAGGATACCTACTTAGTAGAGCCAGTCTTTTAGTCCTATTATTTCTGTTCTTAAAAGTATTGCTATTGTATTTTCTGCCTTTGTTAGGCCTTCTTAGAGCCCTAGGGTGTTTACCCCCCATAGCGTTAACTATGCTATGGCTTAGGTTCCTCTTGCCTTAGTTAGCCTCTGTACCTTTAACTCCTATACACCTCTCCAGCGTTGGTCTAACCAGTATTATATTGCGGTAGATGGTTTCCTGGCGTTTTTTTATACTCTGCTTTAGCTCCTTTCTCTCTCTTACTGTTGTCTTTGCTGGCCTCTTACGCGTCTCCCTTCCTCCTCTATATGGGCCTGGGCCCTAAAGCAGCACTATTCTTCTTTTACTTTCTTTACTTGTTTCTCCAATATGTCTTCCCTACTTTAGGGTTATTGGTTTGTTCTTTTATAGGGCGCCCTAGGGTCCCTCTATAGTTTATTTAGGCGTGTCTTAATATACTTTATAACATTAGAGTTGCGTTTATTTTACGCCCTTTATATTACAGCGGCTTTAATATATAGTTGTAGGGGGGGAATATTGGCTTCCTTCTTAAGTAGTGCTGTGGCCGTTCGCTTATATACGCCTATTATACTCCAGAGGTAGGCTGTTTGGACCTTTTAGAGTGGTTTAAGGAGTGGCTTAAGGGGGCCTTTTTTAGATTCTCTAATAGCCCAAATACTGGACCTATATGTTATGGTTGGCCGGACAACTGCTGTATATAGTAGGCGTGACCTCTGGAAGCATAGACCCTATATAGAATTAATAATCCTGGATAATGCAATGTACTATACTTGGCCCTTACGGGCTGCTTGCGCTGTATATACTCTCTACTGGAGCTTGCTATTTATCTATACTCCTAATACCCTTAGGCCCTAAACTGGTTAACCCCTAAAGCCTTAGATGTGAATTATATGCTAGAGATCTACAGATTAGTTACGTTTTCTTATAAAATAGATTAGCTGGTATTTCTCTAGTGCGAATTAGACTCTATATCGTCTTACCTATTCTATATAGGTGTTATAAGCTTTCTCTAGTATTTTGCAATTCTCTGCGGCTATTAGCCCATATATAATTAGGTTTATGTTATTAACAAAGCCTATCCCCTAGGTTGCCCCTTCCTTAAAGGAGTTAAGCAGGTTGCTTGTAAAGAAAAGGAAGAGTATAGGCGAGAGGGGTAATCCTTGTGGTATTCCTGTTATAACTATAATAGGGGGGCTCTGGTATCCACTAAAGACTAGTAATATTTCTTTCTAACCTATAAACCCTTAAACAAATTGTATAATCCATTCTGGGAAGCCTTTTGCCCTAAGAATGTATAGGAGACGCTTATAGGGTATATTATTATAGGCGCCACTAATATCTAGGCTAAGCATTAATACTATAAAGTCCCTTCGCATCGCCTATACAGATTTAATGGTGGCAGCGAGTAGCGTAAGTGCTAATAGTATTAAGCGGTTCTTTCTTGCCCCCATTTAGCTCTATAGTAGTAGGGCGTGTTCCTCAGCCATATCTGCTATATAGTCCGCTATTACCTTTTCTAAGATCTTACTAAGGGTGTTTTCTAAAGCAATAGGGCGGTAGCTTCCTGGGATTAAGTAATCTACTTTACCTTCTTTTTATAGGACAACCGTTATCATAGATCTTCTAAGTCGTGGGTAGTAGCCTATAGTAAAGTATGCTCTGGCTATATCTGCAAGCTAGGGTGCTATAAGTGGACCACAGGTCTTTAGGGCCTTATTTAGAATCCCATCTAGTCCTAGTACTGTGTTATTTAAAAGGCGGCTAATGGTTCTGGCCATTTCCTCTATTGTTATATCGCTATTAACCCACAGGCAAGTCACCGGTGTTTTACCTATAATGTTACTAAGGTCTGCTAGAGCTAGTTAGGGGAAGAACCTTTCTATAAGGATCTTTGCCTTCTTATTATTATTATTAGTGGCCTATAATTCCCCTACTCTTTGTAGGGGTAGTAGGTATAGGTCTTCTGCTAGTTACCCTGCCTTTTTTTTTACCTATTTCGCTATGGCCCACAGGCCCTTATTATAGGGGAGGCTTAGGTTAGAAGTATACTCGTTTATAAATCGTCTCTAGTTATTCCTTACTTCTTTTTTTAGGGTATTCTTTAGCTAGTTTCTTGTGTCTTTATATCGTCTCTTATCTTTAGGGTTGTGGCTATTTAAGTATTTCCTTTTTGCTTATTATTGGCTAGCTATAAGAACCGCGTATTGTACGGACCATGCGTATCGCGTATAGGGGCCTGGTCTTAAGACTAGGCAGTGCTCTTTTAACCTATTTTTAATTGCTGCCTGGATCATTTCTAGTCTTTAGTCGATTTCCTTAGGGGTGGCTAATAAGCCTTGCTTATTTGGTATTAGGTGGATTTCTTCTAGGTCTTAGAGTTGTTATTTAACTATATTAAGAAAGCTGTCTGCCTTAAGCATCCTTATTACGTATCTTTTACTATTTAGTTGCGCCTTAATATCTAAATCTAGCTATATCTAGATGGGGATATAGTCTAAAGTAAGTGCCCATTCTTCTTTAGGGTTGCACCTTTCAAGTCTCTAGTATAGGCCTTCGTCTATAAATGTAAGGTTAATTATACTTCTAGCGGATCCTTATTGCCATATAATTGCTCCAGGGGGGGTGGCCAGCTTAAGGCCCTAGGTGTCTATAGCTTTTAGTAAGCACTCTACCTGTTATTTAGCAGCAACGTGGATACCCCCCCACTATAGGTAGTAGAGGTTTATATCTCCTAATAGGATAGACTCTGTGCCTTCGGTTTTAAGTAAGCTTATTACCGATATAATATTCTCTATTTATGGGACCCCTTTAACCCTAGGGTTATACACATTAATAATTTATACCAGTCCTCTATATGTCTAGATTGTTATAACTACAATATCTGGATTAACTGCCTGCTATAACTATAAGGATAGGCTGATAGTCTTACTAATTATAAAGCACACGCGTATAGCTGCTTTTGGTTTGTATAGGAGCTAGAATCCTTAGGGGCAGTATATCAATTATATATAGGTATTGTAGTACGGCTCTTATATAGCAAGGATATAGTATTTCTCTAGGTCTAGACTGTCTAGTAAGGGCCTTGCAAGACGGTAGTTTATGTTGCCACAGTTATACTATATAATGGATAGGTGGCGGTGTAACAGTGCAAGTGTGGGTATTAAATGAGCAACTTAATTCTAAATCTATGGAAATCAAGTGAACTAAATACATGAAAGTAGACCCGGAACTCCGTAGTCTATGACTTAATATTTGACCGTATCCGAGATATACGAGGGTGGCGTCAATTATGTCTCGGAGCCTCTTAGGTGACGGTCTCGTGTCTTAGCGTAGTGCTGGTGAACTGTTACACACCCCCCTAGATTTTACGGTGTAGTTAAAGCTGTAGAAAATAAAACGAAGATAGAAGCTATACCAAAATAGGAAATTTAGATACAACTTTAGGAGTAGTATAGGGTGATACTTAAGAGTCTTTATCAGTTGTAGCAGTGATCTAATGTCGAATGTCCACCAGATTTAATTGCTTTATCCATACCTCGTGCCTTTGACGGGGTAGGATCTTAGTAAGACCGTCGGTAGGTATCTTGTCTATAGGGACCCATTGTACGTCGATCTTTTTGTCTTAGACTTCCTGTCTAAGCCAGTGCTGATGGACGTCGATATGTCATAGCTTGGTGTCAAGCTTTGGTGTATTCTGTCTTAGGAGTCGTATAGTCTGCATATTGTCGCATAGTAGGGTAAAATCGCGTTCTAAATTAAGACCGATTGCCTTAAAGAAACGCTGCCACCAGATAATTTCAACAGTAGCCATAGACAGGGAGAGAAGCTCCGCTTCGGTAGTTAAGCGAGTCACTGATCTTTGTAGGGTTGCCTTCCAATTGATTAGTCCTTTAAATAGCATAAAAAGGTATCCTTGAGAGCTCCGTCTAGTCTCTTTATGGTCCGCAAATGCTGCGTTGGATGCTCCGTAAAAGGTGACGTCTTCTCCTTCGGGGTTTCTAAAGTAGACGTGTGCTCTAAATACTTCGCCAGAGTATTTAATAGCTGTAGATTTTGTTCCAAGGCAATAGGTAATGGCTTGGTTTAATGCATTAAGGTGCTTTTGATTTGAATTAATAAGGAATTCGGCTAGCTTAGAATGTGTCTTTGCAATATTAGGTCTTCTAAATATAGTAAGGTGCGTAAGGGAACTAACCCGTTGCTGGTAGACTAGTGTTCTTTAAGGGTTCGTCTGCTGGTCGGACGGAATCAGTTCTTTGGCGGGAAGTAGTGACTTAGGAAATCTTCCTAGTTAAATATTAAATCGACTGGCTATCTTTTTGATATATGAATCTTGGTAGAGCTAGAGCTTTCTGTTTACATAATCTTGTTTAATTTGAATTTCTAGGAACCATTGTAGGTCTCCTAGTGCACGGATCTTGTATTAATGTAGAAGTTTAGCTTCAAATTCTTCTAATCTTTGAAGGTCCTTTTTGGCAAATAGAACGGCAATATCGTCTACGTAGAAGAAGACAATAAGTCGTCTATTGGTGTAAAGGCAGTTCGTACCTGGGATAGGCTTTAATCCAAATTTGGCCAGTGTATTTGTAAGCTCTTTGTACCAAAGTAGTGGTGAGACCTTTAACCTGTATAGCGCCATGAGTAGCTTTAGGATATGTCCGTTTTGATCAAAGCCTTCTGGGCAATAGCAGTAGACTGGCTTAACTAGTCTTACGTTTGTAAATGCGTTCACAGCGTCATACTGTCGAATCTCCAAATCGAATGCAGCTGCTATAGCCATAAGGGCACGGAATATTCGAGCAGCTAGGGTTGCTGCATAGGTCTCTTCCTTAGTAATCTGCAGGTCTCCGCGGACGCATAGTCGAGCTTTTAGCTTTTGTAGGTAGCCATCGCTGTCGAACTTGTATTTAAAGACCCATTTCAGCGGAAGGATCTGGTCGTTGGTTGCTTCTTCCTTTAGGATAGTCTTAAATGTCCCTTGGCGTTTTAGGTCGTTGTATTCTTTTTCTATAGCCTTTTGAAAGCTGGTAGTCAAAGGGTGCTTTCTTAGCTCTTTAAGGTTTCTTAGTTTAGGTAGAAGATTGTCTTAATATAGGGAGAATCTAGTTCAGTTAATGTCCTTTACTAGTCCTATGGCAAAGCCAGCGTAGTAACCAAATAGGGTAGGTATATTGGCTAGTGCTGCTGCGTACGCTTGACGTTGAATTTGTTTGGAACCTTCTAGTAGGACGAGGTTGGTAGAAGGATCGGCCGAGACCTTGTTAGCTCGTGGAGCTGTATTTGATAGTTTTAGTGAACTGCTTGGCTGGGTAGAACCTGTTTCAATTGTATCTAAGATATCGTCTTGAAGTCCTCCTAGTGTGGTGTTTGTTTCTAGCAGATCCGGGGATACCATTCTGCTAGGTGTTGGTAGCTATTTAATATCCTTTATAGGAAGCTCTGCCGAGTCATTTAATGTAGTCGTTTGATCTGCATTTGAGGTAGGTCTATATAGGATAGATTTATCCTCAGATTTATCCTTATGGAGAGGTTCTGGTAGACTAATTGCCTAGATAGTGTCTTTTAATGCTTCCCTAAGTAGGTAATTAATGTTTTAACCTTTGGGGTTATAGAACGAGGTCTCGTTAAATATAACGTCTCTGGTTCAAATAACTTTGTGAAGGCTTGGAATCCAGATTTAATAGATATTTGTTGAATTGTAGCCGACTAGGTGTCCTATTAATGCATAAGGAGCTAGCTTGTCTCCCTTTCTAACTTGTTTGTTCAGCGTATAGGTCTTGCAACCGTATTCGTGCATATGGGTAAGTGATGGCAGCTTGCCGTAGGCGACCTTATACGGAGTTTTCCACCCTAGCTGCTTATTTGGTGTTCGATTAAGTGTATAGCCAGCAGCAAGGAAAGCTTCTGGTCCTAGAGATGGGGGTAAGGATACTTCCAGCTGTATAGACCTTAATCGTTCTATAAGGGTTCTTCCAGATCTTTTAGCTCCGCTATTTTGTTTCTTAGTATACGGTGCTTAGCATTTAAAGGTAATGCCTTTGTCTGCACACCACGTATCTAGGGTGTCTTCCGTTTATCTAAATACTTGTTCGTCATCGCTCCAGAAAAAGACAACGTCTTAGTAAAATTATGTCTTAATTAAGCGGTGAGTCTTGCGAATAGTAGGTAGGATAGTAGCTTTGTCCTTATTCTTAGAGGTGAACACAAAGTTAAATTTGGAATACGTGTAATAGAAGTGCATGGTATATCTATCGCCGTTATACCCTAGTACTCCAAGGTAGATAATATCAAATGCTAGCCGTTCAAATGGTTGAGTGGCTGGAAATTTGTGTTCTTGTCTTTAAGAGATCTGCTGCGTATGCTTTGCTAATAAGCAAACTTTATATTCAATTTTAAGCGGTGCTCGTTCGTTGGTTTTAAATTTGGTTAGCTCTGCGCCAATAACGTGCTTAGGAAGCTGTGCAATAGTATTAGGTCCTACATGGCCGAGTATCTTATGCTATCTTGTAGCTGTGGCTCCGATTGGTTTACGGGCCATTTAGCTTAGTTAAAATCTTCCTATTAAAAAGGTCGATTGAGTTGTTAAGTCTAGGGTATTTTTAGGCTCTCTGTGTATCAGTGCCCAGTGACCCCCTAGTCGTTTTGCATAGCAGACTATTTCGCCAGTTGCTAGACGGTATAGCACATTTCGTCCTAAGTCGAAATGGATGTCATTATCAGTAGCTCTTGAGAGTGCTACAATATTTATAAAAAAGGTAGGTGTAAGTGCTATATAAGATAGCTTCATTTTTGACTTCCCAGTAGGTGTATTAACAGTAATGGTTACTGTTCCGTAGGCTTGAATTTTCACGAAATTTCTACTAGCAATTAGGTAGTCGTCTTCTGCTGCTAGGTATAAGAAGGTAAAGTCTTCTTTATTATTACAGACGTGGGTATCTGCACTAGGGTTAAGTATCCAGGTGTTCTAGAGTTCGAAAGGAATTTGACCAGTACTAAATACAGCAGCATAGCTAGTTGGTTTAGTAGAAGGTGGGGTTTTAGAATTAAAATTAATTGTGGATTCTATATTCTAATTATTCTCCTTTGCTTCCTGTTCTCTTTTTTAAATTTAATTGACGATGCGTTTAATCTAAGGTGTAGATAAGATAGCTTTATCTACTTTCTTCTGGACATCTGCCCTTGGTCTCCATCCTTAAGGGCGCTTGTACTTAGTAATGTAATAGCAGTCGTTGAACCGATGTATAATGCCGCATATGCATTCCTTGTTCCATCTTGAATTTAAATTGCTGTTGGAATTAGAATTGCCGTTAGAGTCTAAATTGGAATTGTTTTAAAGGGTTGCAAATGCAGAGTTATTGGCAGTTGAGGTAGACGATGCTTGCTGCATGTAATAGTACTCCTTGAATTCCTCAATGAGGTTAATAATAGATGGGGCCTCTTTGTCCTTCCGTTCTTTTTAAATGAGATTTACTTCTAGTGCTCCTGCGAAGCTAGAAGAGATGGGTTTGATTGCTCATACGAAGTCATAGTGGGGCCTAAATCCCTGTACGTCTGGAAGCTCCAATTTCTCTGCTAGTTTGTAGACGCTCCTCTAGTTATTTAACCATTTTTCGATGCTCTGCTTTTTGTTGTAGGCTTTAAGAGCCGTGTATTGATTTAGGACGTCGCGCTTTTGACCTGAGGTGGTAGGGGCGAGTACAGTCTTCAACTCTTGAAGGCGTTCGTATACTGTTCCGAGGTCTTTGATGAGAGGGAGGTAGGCTACTGACGTCGTGCAGACGATATAATTGCTGATATCGTTTATGGCTTGCTCTTGCTTCTAGTGCACGTGGAGGTCGTCCTTGTATTCCGCGTATAGTTGATTGTAGGCAATGAGTTGGTTTGGATCTAGCTTGGCTATTGATGTAGCAGTAGGAAGCACGTCTCTTGGTGTAGGCCGATTTGGAGGTTCTAGCTTCGGAAGCTTGTCTTTCTTCTTTGATGGGTCGATGTACTGCTATACGTTGTTTGTTTTAGCAGTATCTTGAATAATAAAGAACCATTGCATCTAATTAGATGGCTTTTCAAGGATAAGGTTGAATTTTGAATGAGGTCCGTCTGTATTGGTTATCATTTTTAGAATTTGACAGGTCAAGCAGGGTCCTAGGTTAGCGTCTTGGCGAAACCTTATTTTGACGTTTCGAGCTTTTGATTTGATTCGTCAGTTCGTTTGTCTGTTGGGTACGTTCGTCGATCAGGTGCGACCGTCCGTTTATTTAGTAGGTGAAGAAGCTCAAGACACTTGCAAAGGTGGTAGAAGTAGTGACTTCGTAAATAAGGTAGTAGATTGATTGGTTTAGCAGGTAGTGCAATCCGGA
>Ga0307507_10002413_pt1 | contig 39331 bp, 2 predicted proteins | sample 7_EM_MG_FD_207223 | JGI IMG/M metagenome (GOLD analysis project Ga0307507, IMG submission 207223) | Populus trichocarpa ectomycorrhiza microbial communities from riparian zone in the Pacific Northwest, United States - 7_EM | ecosystem: Host-associated > Plants > Roots > Unclassified | place...
TTAAATTATTAAAATTTATTATTAAGTGGTTGTTAAGATATTAAAGTGTGATTTTTCCATTTTTTGGTGTGTTTTTGAAGTGATTAGCTTACCCGTTTGACCAGCTCACCCGTGAAATACGTTAATATATAAAGACTTTAAGAACTATAGATAGTACCTTTTTTAATAGCTTAACTTATATTAAAGAGGACTTTAGTAAATATAGTTAAAGGTAAATATAATTTGCTTAATATAATAAAGAAACTAAAGTAGGATTACTAGTAGTTATAAAAATATAAGTAGGTAGATAGGTCTAGGGTTAAGGCTTAATACCCTATATATTAGTAATATAATAAATATAAACTATTACCTTCGCTCCTAGGGCAATTATAAGTTAAGAATTTATATTTATAATTAAGTACTTAAAAAATTATTTTAGTTAAATAAAAATGCTAATTTCTTTTAGGGACACTTTTTATTACGGAGTGAGTATAAGCGACAATAATATATAGCAAAGTAGATATTATTAAGCTATGTATATAAACTGCGTAATAAAGTTAAAACGTTATATAAGAAAAGAAGGTAAAAAAGGGGGAAGAAAGAGTATATATTGTTAATAAGGTTACTTAGTTAATATATGCATAGAGCAGAATAGGATTTAGGTGGTAGTCCTGGTAGAACTTAGCAGGATTTAGTAGACTTATAGTTTATAAAAGTCTTTTGCGGCTTATATAAGTCCTATAGAGTTAATGGGTTCCTATAAGGGTTTAGTAAAGCCTCTCTATTTTAGGGTTTTTAGCAAGTTATACTAATGGGGTAGCTCTAATTATATAAATATCTAAGGTGTTAAATAAGCTTAGATCGTCCTTATTTTCTTATATAATTTCTTATTTAGCCTTAGGTTTAGTATTAGGTGCGAAGTTAGTGTTATATTTAGGTTTAGGTTCTTTAAGTATTTTTTTATAGTAGAATACTAGTTCTTCTAGTACTTTTATATATTAAGCTTAAGCTTCTATTTAGTTTGGGGCGGTAGGGTAATTAGAATTGGTTTATAAGGTTTAGTATAATTTTTAAGTCCTTAGTAGACGTTAGCGGAAATCTTATATTAGTAAAACTTAGTAGAATTCTTAGGTTAGTAGAATTAGGTAGACTTCTTAGGTATAGGATAGATATTAGTAGAAATTTTAAACTAGTGGATTTTGGTAGATTTTTTAGGTTCTAGTTTTAGGTCTAAGTAGTAAGTTATAAGGCACTTCTATTTATAATAGGAGGTAGTAAATAGGAGCTTAAGGTTGTTTTAATTAATGGTTACCTTATATAGCTTTATCTAGGGTTATTTAAGAATTACTAGGTAATCTAAGGTAGTTATAAAGAGCTTAATTAATTCTTTATAGCTTAGGCATTAGAGTCTTATAGCCGCTATATAAGTAATACAGCCTAAAATAGTGCGTTTACTATTAAATCTAAATATATTAATATGCCGATTAAGGGGTATTAGGGTAAACCTATTATCTTACGCAAAGATCTTATTAATAAATTCTATACTGCTAGCTCCTATATTAATTAGGACTTAAGTATTAGCCTATTAACCTTTCTACTAAAAATAGCAGTTAATAGTTATACTATAATCCTAAGGGTTAGGGTTTGCAATATTCAATATATTCAATAAGATCCTATAATAAAGCTGTTCTAAAAAGCAACTTAACTTAAAATATACCTTTTAGTAGTAAGTAGGAAGGGGTTTCTATAGAACATTAGTTATAACTTTATTCTTATAAGTAGTACTTACTAGATATAGGGCTGAAACTAAGTAAAGATTAAGGATAGTAACTAGAGGGCTAGTATAGTAAACAATTACTAATATTAGTCGTTTATAAATTGTATTAGGGTATAGGGGTAGGGTAGTATTTTAAGATATAAACCTTACTTCCGTATTTAAAGCAAGGGCCTAGCTTAATGCGTTATTCTTATTTAAGGGACCCTAGTAGGGCATACCCTAGGGTCCCTATATTCATATCTATAGAGTTAGGGTACTTAGGCTAAGATAATAACTTAGTAAACGTTTATAGGATTATTATATTATATTAAGGAGCGGACTTTAATATTAGGCGTAGTATATTATTATACTATTTATTAATAACATTTATATAGGCATTAAGGGCTCCTAATAGGTCTATACCTATTAAGAAGGTTTTTAGTTTAGGGCCTAGGGGCTTAATAAGGCTATTAATTAGTATAGAGTTATTTTAGCCTATTTCTTTTACATAATAGTTAAATTTAAAAAAGTATACTAGGAAGCTTTTTATTTCTTAAGCTATATAATTTATCTTTCTCTAAGTAGTAGCTTAGTAGTTTAGGTTACTATATATAGCTTTAAAAAGTATAACTAGACTTTATACTAAGTTTGGTTAAAGGGGTTTAATAAGGTTAGCTATATCTTTTTTTATTTAACTTAGGGTATAATAAAGTTAGTTAGCTTTAGTTAGGTAGCAGTTAGTATTACTAGTTAGCTTATTTTTAAGCTAGCTTAAAAATAATTAGAGTTCTTATTATTTACTAGTAAATATTAGAGGGTTTAGTAGTTATTTAAATTATTATAGTATAATAGTTAGTTTAGGGTAAATAGCTGCTATAGGTTTAGGACTCTTATCCTATATATTTATCTCTAAAGATAGTATTTAGTCTTAAGGTGTAACGGGACTAGCCCAGTTACAGTAGGAATGTCTCGGTGAAACACTCAATAGATGACTGTATGAAACTGTTCGTAACTATTTGCAACTGTCCGCGATTGTCCGCCGTAATCCACCGTTTTCCACCAAGTTCCGCCGACTCGATCGAATTCCACCAAATTCTACCGACGTGATGGAATTTGGTCGAAACTTGTTAAAATCCGCGTAGGCTTATGCCCACGCGTCTTCTGCCAAGACCCCGAATATTTAGTTATAAGTTTCCTATATTCCTTTCTCTTCTTCGCGCAACGTCTTGTACTCTGCAAGAGCTATATACCCCTAGATTAGATAGAATTTATATTTGTTCCTTCAAATCTTCACCGAAGCCTCTTCGCGCCCTTATATAAGGTCCTAGTATAGGTATCTTAAGGGTATAGACTTTTTCTTAAAGGTCCTTAGTTATTTACTAGCGTTATACTTCTTATTCAGCTTATTATTAGGTTAAAATAGCTTAATTTTATATAAAGGCGTCTATAAAAGACTTCTATATCTCTATTAATTATTTTTAAAGTACGGATATAATACTAGTAGCTATTATAGGGGCTTTAGAGTTGTTTTATATTTTAGAGAGTAGTATATAAGGTTAATATAATATAGTATTACGGAGTAAGTATAAGCGGCAATAATATATAACGAATTAGATATTATTAAGCCATATATATAACCTATATAATAAAGTTAAAACGTTATATAAGGAGAGAAGGTAAGAAAATAGGAAGAAAGAATATGTTATAGGACACCTCCATAACACCTTATATACGTCTACTAGTTTCTACTAACGTAGTAAAAAGAGACCGACCGTGAAATAGCAATCTAATAGCAATCTACTACATTCTGCTATATTCTGCCAAGTCTACTAAATCCTACTAAGTTCTATTAGGACCACTACTTAAATTCTATTCTGCTTTATATATATATTAACTAAGTAACCAAATTTATAATATATACCCTTTTTCCCCATTTCCTTACTCTCTTTCCTTATACAACGTTTTAACTTTATTACGCAGTTTATATACATAGCTTATTAATATCTACTTTATTATATATTATTACCGCTTATACTTACTTCATAATATACTATATTATATTAACCTTATATACTACCCTCTAAAATATAAAATAACCTTAAAGCCTCTATAATAGCCGCCGGCATTATATCTACTTTTTAAAAATAATTAGTAAAGATATAGAAGTCCTTTATAGACGCCCTTGTATAAAACTAAGCTACTTTAACTTAATAATAAGCTAAATAAGAGATATAATACCTATAAATAATTAAGGACCTTTAAGAAAAAGTCTATAACCTTAAGATGCCTATAATAGGGCCTTAAGACTAAACGCCTTTTTTTAGAGACAAATATATAGGATAAAAGTTCTAAACCTATAGTAACTATTTACCCTAATCTAACTATCGCACTATAATAATCTAAATAACTATTAAACCCTTTAATATTTACTAGTAAATAATAAGAACTTTAATTATTTTTAAGCTAGCTTAAAAATAAGCTAACTAGTAATGCTAACCGCTACCTAATTAAAGCTAATCCAGACAGCATGCCTCCGGAGTATAACAGGCGGGTATAAGCGAACGGCTACAGCACTCCTTGAGAAGGAAGCCAATATCCCCCCCCTATAACTACATATTGAAGCCGCCGCAATGCAAAGGGCGCAAAACGAACGCAACTCTAACGTTATAAAGTATATCAAGACACGCCTAAATAAACTATAGAGGGACCCTAGGGTGCCTTATAGGAGAACAATCCAATAACCCCAAAATAGGGAAGATATACTAGAGAAATAGGTAAAGAAAGCAGAAGAAGAATAGTGTAGTGTTAGGGCCCAGGCCTATATAGAGAAGGAAGGGAGACGTGCAAGAGGCCAGCAAAGATAACAGTAAGAAAGAGAAAGAAGCTAAAGTAGAGTATAAAAGAACGCTGGGAAACTATCAACCGCAATATAATACTGGTTGGACCAGCGCTGGAGAGGCGTATAGGAGTTAAAGGTATAGAGGCTAACTTAGGCAAGAGTAACCCAAGCTACAGCATAGTTAACGCTATAGGGGGTAAACACTTAAGGGCTCTAAGAAGGCCTAATAAAGGCAGAAAATATAATGGCAACACTCCTAAGAACAGGAATAATAGGATTAAAAGATTGGCTCTACTGGATAGGTGTCCTAGTAAGTAGCCTAAGATATAAATATAGCTGGCCAAGACAGACACTAAAACACGTAATACTATTATGCCCCCTATACACTAACCAAGAAGTAATACTCTTAGTAGCTAGCATAGAGAACTATAATACACTACTCTTAATATAAAAAGGTCTTAAGGCGGTTACCTAGTGGCTTATTAGCCAAAATGTACTAAACCAGTTCCGGGTTGCAAGGGAAATGGTAATAGAAGGTAATAGGGCGGGTGTTAGGCGCCCCCTAATAACTCTACAGTAGTAGAGTAAAGTTTGCGATACTAGCGCATCCGTAGGCTTGTTACGGCAGTAGTGGTTCCTAAGGAGGTCAAAAAGTAAGGTAGTAGAGCACCATAGGTAACTCATAGGCGCCTCGCAGGCGCCTTATAGGCGAGTCCCTAAAGGCGGGGAGATGGATCACGGGGTTTTCTTAAATAGAGTTTTCTCCCCATATATATATAAGGAGTAGTCCGCGTGGGCCCAATAGGGATCCGAATCGGACGTTAAGCAATGAATAATAATAATAATTAAAGCTAACTAACTTTACTACGCCCTAAGTTAACTAGGAGGAGATATAGCTAATCTTATTAAACCCCTTTAACCAAACTTAGTATAAAGTCTAGTTATACTACTTAAAGCTATATATAGTAACCTAAACTACTAAGCTACTATTTAAAGAAAGATAAACTATATAACCTAAAAAATAAAAGGCTTCCTAATATACTTCTTTAAGTTTAACTGTTATATAAAGGAAATAGGCTAAAATAACTCTGTACTAGTTAACAGCCTTATTAAGTCCCTAAGCCCTAAACTAAAAACCTCCCTAATAGGTATAGACCTACTAGGAGCCCTTAACGCCTATATAAACATTATTAATAAATGGTATAATAATATACTACGCTTAATATTAAAGTCTACTCCTTAATATAATATAATAACTCCGTAAATATTTATTAAGTTATTATTTTAGCCTAAGCACTTTAGCGCTATAAATATTAATATAGGGACCTTAGAATACGCTCTACTAGGGTCCCCTAAATAAGAATAATATATTAAGCTAGGCCTTTACTTTAAATGCAGAAGTAAGGATTATATCTTAAGATATTACTCTATCCTTATACCCTAATATAATTTATAAATAGCTAATACTAATAACCATTTACCATATTAATCCTCTAGTTACTATCCCTAATTTTTACCTAGTTCTAGCCCTATACCTAGTAAGCACTACTTATAAAGATAAAGCTATAACTAATATTATATAGGAACCCCGCCCTAATTGCCTTTAAAAGAAAGGTTTTAGAGCTAAGTTGCTCTCTAGAACAGCGCTACCTTAGGATCTTATTAAATGCTCTAAATATTATTGTCACGGAACCCCACCGCAGGGGCCTCCATAGGAGAGCCCCGTGCTCTCGCGTACACCTCGCGTACAGTTTACGTCAGCTACGCGTAGGTATGTCACCTCCTTACGCCCTCGACCCTTACGATCGATCGCGCAACGTCTTATAGACTCCTCGAATACATACGTTCAGCTGCCACTGTTCCGCGCCCCGTAACATTACGTTGCGCCTTTTTTTTTTTACTACTGACACCTAGCCTACGACCAATTCTACGTCTACGATACTACAGGCGCTGCTAGAAGCAGCGTGTCTATGAGCAACCTTCGCACTATAATAGTAAAACAATATTTCTTACTAGCCACTATGTTAAGCCTAAAGAGCAACCTAATACCCCGACCTAACCTACGACGCTAATTAATCCTAGGAGAATTTAATTCATTAACCCTAGCCTTAACCCCTAAGGGCAAGCCTAGCGGCTTAAAAGAGTTACAACTATAAGCACCCCTAAGTACCTAGCACTACCTTAAAGACGATAAAGTTAACCAGCCTAGCAGGATAGATACACCCCTATTAGTATAGGTGGTTACAGTAATAACCTTAACAAGATAGACACCGGCGACGTCTTATCCTTCATTAATTATATAGCCACGGAAAAGTAACTAGAAGGGTAGCTACCTATTAAGATTAAAATACAAGACGCTGAGATGTTTGTATAAATAGTAGTATAAGAACCTAATAAATACTATCACCTTCTATAGAACTACCACCTAAAGCTTATATAAGCCGAATTGCGTACTACTTAAGACCATAATATTATCCAAGACTTATAAGCTAGTAAGGCACTTACTAATAACACACGCTGAGAGACTAAAGATGACCTCTATATATCTAAGCGCGATGTCCAACAACTAAAGAAAGCTGAGATTGTATTTATTGCTTAGGTTACTAAAAAGGAGGGCATAATCAAATACCTATAGTCTTAGCTTAATAAGCATATCTATAACAACACTAAGTACCTCCCTACTACGCACTACACTATCTAAGTCTCTATGCCTCTGGCAACCTTACCCACTTAACGCTTGGCCAAAAGTTAGCGTCGAGCAGCTTTACCTAATAGGGATAACCCCTATAACAGCAACCGAACTTAAGCTATAATTATGGGGTCTAATATATAATACCCTAATTCCCTAGTCTTCTAGGGAGACCGCAAGGAATACAGCCACTAGAAGATGTAAATCCGCAAGAAACTAACCTAGAGCGCCTGCCTTTTTCCTAGGGAGGATGCTAAGATTGGTTATATTATTGGGCGTACAAAGGGTACCCTATTTAATAGACTCTTCGCCTAATGGGAGACTAATGGCCCCTAGAAGTAGCAGTCCTACTAGGAGGTCTTTAACAATCTTAACCTAATATATCGCGACTACGACCTAGTGGCCACCAGTTAAGCCAAACTACGCGCCCTAAAGATAAGTCCTACTGAGTTATTTAATAAGTTCTATGTTAAGTTCTAGAAATACACTGGAGTCCTCTCCTAAGACGACGCTGAAGACTAGGAAGATCTCCTTAAAAAGGTCACCTATTGCCTTAGTTACGCTGCCGCTAGTCACAATTACAATAATATATATAGCATGGTGGCAGCCCTATAGAAGATTGAACGACAGCTGAATTAGATCTCTACTGCTAACCCTTACCTAAAGGCTCCTATACAGAAGCCCTCCAGGCTAACTATACCTATATACACTAGGTTACTAACGCCTACTATAAATACCAGAGCTAATATCAACCTCTCTATACCAACCTTCCCATGTAAGCTCCTAGACGGAGAGCGCGAGCTACTTTAGAAGCTAGGGCGCTGCTATAGATGCTGTTAAAAAGGCTGTTATTGTAAGAACCTAAACTGCCTAATGGCTAGGTTTGGTAATCGCCGCCTAATACCTAACTTTATACCTTAAACACTAAACACCTTGCTACGTACCGCTACCGTACAAGACGAAGACGCAGTAACAGCAGTAAAGTTGGATATGGAAGCGGAAAACGCCAAGTCCCAGCCCTAAGTCGCGGGTTGGGACGCCCTAATAATGGAGGGATCTATATATCAGCCTGCTTAATAGATAACTTAGTAAAGATAAACAGACGGAAATAGATAGTTTTACCTATAATAGGAACTACTGCCAAAAAGCAATATAAAAGCCGTTCTATAATTAATTGCGGAGCTACTGATAAATTTATAAATACCTAATTTATGTGTACTTATAACCTACCTACCTTACCCCTTACCAAAGCCCGCGCCCTACAACTCGCTAACGGTAATTATACCGCATAGAAGATTACCTATATGGTATAACTCTACCTAGATATAAATGGGCACCAGGAAGAGCTCTAGGCCTATATTACACTACTTACTAACTACCCTATTATCCTTAGAATAAACTAGCTTAAATAACACAACCCCGCCATTAACTAGAAAAAGAGAGAAGTAACCTTTAACTCTAAATACTGCAGAGAGACTTGCCTAGGGCATGGCCTAGCCGCCTCTATTTACTCCCTAGGATATCAACCTAAGGAACCCCTTATTACCCCACCTATGACCAACTGCTACTATGTAAGTGCTACGGCCTTCTACTGCATAGCACGTAAGAAAGGCTAGACCATTACTATAGCTTCCTAATTACGACTATATAAGCTTAATAAAGAACAGGACCACGTCCTCTATAGTAATAGAATAGACATAGTTAACCTCCTAGAAGATGACGCCCCTATAGAACTCTATAGACTTTCACCTTTAGACTTTGAGAAGTTTATAAACCTTAAAAAAGGACTTACCAACAAGGAACTCCGCAAGCTCCTCCCTAAGAGGTACCACGACTTTATTAATATATGCTTATAAAAGGGCGTAGATATACTCCCCCCATATTAACCTAACGACTATGCCATTAACATTAAATAAGGGAAAATGCTACCTTATAAGAGACCCTACCTAATGTTAAAAGATAAACTCCTAATTGTAAAAAAGTATATCAACAAGCACCTTAACAAAGGGTTTATTCGTTCCAGCATATTACTAGCAGCCGCCCCTATTCTTCTTACTAAGAAGCCAGGGGGAGGTATCTAATTCTGTGTTAACTATAGAGGACTTAACGCTATTATAATTAAGAACTGATACCCAGTATCGCTTATACGTGAGACCCTTAAGCGGCTTAATTAAGCTAAAATTTATACTAAACTTAATATCATTACCGCCTTTAACTATCTCTAAATACGGAAAGGTAACGAATAGAAAACCGTATTTGCATCGCGCTTTGGCCAATTCGAATATACCGTTATACCCTTTAGCGTATGCAACGGCCCAGGCGCCTTCTAAAGCTACATTAATAACGCCTTACGGGACTACCTTGATGACTTCTGCTCTGCGTACCTAGATAATATACTTATTTATAGCGACAACCCTTCTAAGCATACTAAGCACGTTTGAAAGGTCCTATAGCGCCTTAAGGAAGTAGGACTTTATATTAATTTAAAGAAGTGCGAATTCTTAGTTATAGAAGTAAAATACCTTAAACTAATTGTTACTACTAAGGGTGTCCGTATAGACCCTAAGAAGGTATGTATAATTGCCAAATAGCAAGCCCCTAACTGTATTAAGGACGTATAAGCCTTTCTCAGTTTCGCCAACTTCTATTGGAAATTTATATACAACTTCTTAGGTGTAGTAGCACTACTTACAGCAATAATGCGAACGAAGGGCCTTTCTGTAAAAGGAAGAAAAACGCACCTATACTTTACTTAGACGCCTAAATGCAAGAAAGCGTTCCAAGACCTTAAAAATGCCTTTACTAAAGCACCTATCCTAGCTTACTTTATACTAGGACGATAACTTTATCTTAAAACCAACTCCTTAGACTACGTTAACGCAGGCATTCTTTTCTAGATAGGCGACAATAGCCTCCTCTACTTAGTCGCATTTTACTCATCTAAGCTTATACTATAAGAGTGTAACTATAAGATCTATAATAAGGAACTCCTTGCAATTATATAAGCGTTTAAAGAATTCTAACTAGAACTCTCCTTAGTAGAACCTAACTAGCTAACTAAAGTCCTTATAAATTATTGCAACCTTAAGTACTTTATAACCATAAAGCAGCTAAACTAATGCTAAGTACGTTAGAATGAGTTCCTCTCTGGTTTTAACTTTAAAATTGCATATAGACTAGGAGTACAAGGCACTAAGCCTAATAGCCTAACACGCCGCTCGTAAGACCTTCCTTAGTTAGAAGACAACCCCTATAATTAGTTCTAATAACAGACAATCCTAAAAGCACGGAACTTAGCCCTAGGTATACTACCTATAATAGAGCTAACTGCACCTTAGCTTTATACTATAGAACTAGAATTACCTCCTAAAATTAATAAGCTTATTACCGCAGTATATAACACCTCCGTTAACCTACTACTGTATTAACTTATTGCCGCAAAGACTGCCGGCATCTGTACGCTGCCCATAAACCTCCGAAGCTTGGGCCAGATTAATATGGCAGCCTTAAAAGTAAAAGAAAACAGGCTCTACTATAGAGGCCGCCTATTTATCCCTAACTTAGAAAACCTATAATGGCAACTAATCTAAATGGCCTATAACCTCTGGTCAAGCGGCTACCTAGAAAAAGAAGGGACCTATAAGCTCCTTAACTAATACTACTTCTAGCCTAAGATAACAGACTCAGTTAAACGCTTTATAGGTGCCTGCTATAGTTATAAGCGCGCTAAGGCCTTTAATACAAAGTACTAAGAACTACTACACCCTCTACCAGTACCTATACGACGATGGGCAGATATCGCTGTAGATTTTATTATTAACCTACTACCCTATAAACAATACAGCCGTACCTACAAGAATATCCTTATAATAATATGCCAACTTATAAAAGAGCGCCACTACGTCCCTACTAAAGGCGTAGCCGTTAGCGACGTTACTGACGCCTTTCTCTATAAAGTCTACCGATTATATAGGCTACCTGACTTGATTACGTCCAACTAAGGCATATAGTTTAACTCTAATATATGGAGACGAATCTGCTAACGTCTTAGCACCTCTATTAAGATATCTACATCCTTCTACCACGAAACTGCCGGGCAACTGGAAAAAGCTAATGCTAGTATAAAAGCGTACTTACGACAGGTAGTTGCCTATAGTTAGGATAACTGGGTGGATTACCTTCTACTAGGTAAATTTGCAGTGAATAACTATGTTTTAACCACTATAGGACTTACCCCGTTCTTTATAAACAAGGGTTATCACCCCTAATCTAGCATAGAGCCACCAGAACCTATTGATAAGAAACTACTATATAGAAAACACCTTAAGATGCTACTTGCCGACCAACATGCAGACCGTATAAAAAATCTACTTAACTACTGTAAGGGAGAAATGGCCTGGGCTTAAGTAAAGTAGGCCTACTTCGCTGATTGTCATAGAGCGCCACCACCGGAGATACGTGTTGGCGACTAGGTATAGCTAGATACACGTAATATCTCTATATAGAGGCCTATAAAGTCACTTAATTATAAAAATCTCAGCCCCTATTAAATCAAATAAGTTATTGATAGGGGAGCCGTATATAAGCTAGAGCTCCCGCCTGCCCTAGCCACCCGTAGGATATAGCCTATATTTTACCTATAGCTACTATACCTTCACCAGCCTAACCCCTTACTAGGACAGATATAGCCTAAACCTCCACTAGTACTAATCTGAGATGAGAACAAAGATAAGAACTATAAGGAGTGGACTATTAAACAAATTATTAACTCTAAATACCGTGGCAAAGGCAGGGGACGGCGGCTCTACTATAGAGCTATCTATACAGGATTCAACATAGACCAGCCGGAATGGCAACTATGGGAAGACTTTAAAAATGCAAAGGATCTAATTAGCGATTTTTACCACGCGAACCCACAGAAACTGGGCCTAAGCAGAGATTTTGTGCCTAATCCTCTATGGGAGCCCTTATAGAGTTAAACTATATATTGCTACGTAAGGGTAAATTGCCGTTAGGTTGCCGTTAGATTGCTATAGATTGCTATTATATAATAGTAAAGTGCGATTACGTGACTGGAAAATTGTTAAGATATCTAGGAACTTTGACCAGCGGTTAAAGTTGTCTAATTGGTTGAATTCTTAGGTGCTAAGTCTTATTACATAACGTTGTTGTAAGCCTTTAGCGATATTTCCTTTTCTTCTCTATACCTTACTATATGTACATAGCAACCACAGCGTCGCCGGAGCTCCGCCTCTATAGGAGGGGGGGTAGTGTCATGGAACCCCACCGCAGGGGCCTCTATAGGAGAGCCCCGTGCTCTTGCGTACACCTCGCGTACAGCTTACGTCAGCTACGCGTAGGTATGTCACCTCCTTACGCCCTCGACCCTTACGATCGATCGCGCAATGTCTTATAGACTCCTCAAATACATACGTTCAGCTGCCACTGTTCCGCGCCCTGTGACAATTATAAACTCCAACTTTTAGGATGTAAGGGCACGAAGAGGCTTTAGGAAAGATTCGAAGGAACAATATAAATTCTATCTAAATCTGAGGGTATATAGCTCTTGCTAGGAACAAGACATTGCGTAAAGAAGAGAAAGGAATAACGAGAGAATCTTGCAATTAAACAGTTCAGGGGTCTTGGTCAATGCGTGCGCACGTGCACACGCGGACGGACTTTAGTAGTATTCGATTGATCTGGCAGAACTTGGCAGAAGTCAATCAAGCTAGCAGAATTCGGCAGAATTCAGTTAAAGCTTCAAGTTCTATCTGTTGAGTGTTTTACTGAGACATTTCCACTATAACTAGGCTAGTCCCGTTACAGTACCCCCCCTTTGGCCAAAGGTCTAAAATAATACAATTTTATTATGTTATATTTTACGTTGGGTAGCGGTGTAGAGTTTTACCGGTTTTAATTATTAAACGGACCAATTAGGATTTTCTATCCCCAGAATAGAAAATCGCTATTAGTTTAGTAAAGGCGGTAAGCCAAACTAATATCTTTATAGTAGGTCTTAGCAAGGTAAATCTAACTAATTAGACAACTTTAACCGCTGGTTAAAGTTCCTTAACATCTTATATGTTATATAACTATGTCACGAGCGTTGTAGTATTCTTTAAGCTCTTTTTAATTTTGAGTTTCCTACTATCGTATTTCGTGTATTTGTGTTAGGTGGCAGTTGTTTACCTTTATATTATGTCTATCCAGCCAGAGTAGGCCGCGAAGGATGGTCCTTATAGAATTCTTTTACCAGGGAAGGCATATCGGTCTTAACTTGCTTATAGAGCTTCTAGGTTTATATTTTATATCCTTCCCACTTAACAAGAAGTTTAAATTGTTTAGATTATGTTTTCTATCACATATTATTAATTAAGTTAATAAAGTAAGAACTGTTACCGTTGTTAACAATTACGGGAGGTAGCGGCGGCACTTTGCGAGTTATAGGTTCGTCTTTTAAGGGTTGCAGTAAGCTTACATAAAATGTTAGATATATTTTCATTTTAGTTAGTAGTTTAAGCTTATAAGTATATAGGCTCAATTTCTTCTTAATTTGGTATAGGCCCGTAAACTTCCAATTAAGTTTCTTTAAGGGCCGTTAAGTCTTTAGGTTTTATATATTTAGGTAAACCATATCACCTTCCTTAAAGTCCCATGCAGGGGCTCGTCCTTTATTCGCATGCCATTCCTATACTGTTTAAGCGTACATTAATTCACTTTATAATAATTCCGTTAGCTGCTTTATTCAATTAGTAAAGTTATGCGCGTTAATTAACTGAATCCGTTTAATTATAGGTCCTATTGTGTTAATTTTAGGTTGTGGTTTAAATCCGAGTTAGGGGTCTTGTCTATAGGTCGCATAGAACGGCGTTATGCCTATTAATATGTTTATCATATTATTCGTAGTAAACTTAGCTAAAGGCAGCCATTTTTCCCAGTCATCTTGTAGGTAGGAGTAGTATATTTATAGGTATTATTCCATAATCGCGTTCGCAATTTCGGTTTAACCATCTATCTCCAGATAAAATACAGTTAAGAGTCGTATTTAAATACTTAATTGTTTATATAGAGCTTGTTAGAAGTCTAAAACGAACTGGCTTCTATAGTTGGATATTATTAAATTAGGAAGTCCGTATAGCTTAAAGACATGCTTAACGAAACACTTGGCTACTAATATCGCATTAATTAAGTCCATAGGAATCATATATCGCATTTTTATAAGACGGTTAACAACTACTATAATATTTATAAACCCGTTACTGTTAGGCAAGTTAACTACAAAGTTAATTAAGATATCTCGCCATCTTTGCATTGGAATTGGCAACGGTTAAAATACTCCTTACTTCTTTACGTAAGAGGTCTTCCCACGCATGCACGTTCTGTAGGCTCGAACGTATTTTTGTATATAATCATATATTATAGGCCAGTAGTATGCTTGTTAAATAATCTTATAAGTCTTCACACGGCCAGGATGTCCTACTATAGGGGAATTGTATACAAATTCGAGTATCTTAAATTGTAAGGGTTTGGAATTCGGAACTACCATCTTCTGTTAATAGTATAGTTAATTATTACAAATTTCGCATTTAGCGAGTGTAATATCTTTATGCTGTCGTTTTCCTATTTAAATCGCTTTTATTACATCTGCTATCCATGCGTTATTCTTATATTTATATTCTATTAGCTCATTAATTTCCATTTCCTATTTATTAATTTCTAATTTGTTTCTATTAAGTTCCATATCTAGGAATATAGAACGTAGTTTCTTAAAGCATTTAAAGGGCAATAAGATCCGTAATTAATTTATAATCCATTTGTCTAAGGCGTTTATAGGTAAATCTTATAATTATTATATTAATGTATTAGGCTTCTAATTAAGTTTACCCAGTTAGTACATAATCTTAAAGTTAAATTGTAAGAGGTATTCGGCCTAATGAATTTGGCGCTATATTAACTACTTTATAGTTATAAAGTACTGCAGGTTTTTGTGGTCTGTTAACACACGTATTAGAAACAATAATCCTTTAAGTTCTAGACGCCATTGTTTAAAGTATCTAACAATTGCAAGTAGTTCCTTATTATATATCTTATAGTTTAATTCAGCAGGGGCGAGCTTTTAAGAGAGAAAGGCTACTAGACATAGCTCACCGTCCTTATTATATTACGATAACACTCCCCCTAGGGCATAATCAGACGAGTCTGTTTTAATAATATATTTAAGGTTAGGGTCAAAGTGGGCAAGAATTAAAGCGGTTATAAAGTATTATTTTAAGTTATTAAAAGCTTGTTTATATCTAGCAGTCCATTTAAATTTCATATTCTTTCTTGTTAGGTTTACTAATAGTTAGGCAATTTTTAAGAACTAGTTAATAAATTAGTGGTAGAAATTTGCAAATCCTAGGAATTCTTAAATGTTTTATATATTACTAGGGCTTCCCCAGTTTATAATCGCAGCGACCTTTTTAGGGTCCATTTTAATTCCGTCGCGGGATATAATTAGGCCTAGGTACGTGACTTTAGATGCGTAGAACTTGTATTTCTTAATATTACATTATAAACCTGCATCTCGCAAACGTTTAAGGACCATTCGGACGTGTTTTCGATGCTTAGAAAGCAAAGACAAGTAGATTAGGATATTATTAATATACGCGGTAACAAATACATTAAGGAATTTATAGAGCGTATTATTAACGTATTACTAAAACGTACCAGGACCGTTCTTTATACTAAACAGCATTACTAGGTATTTAAAGAGTCCCTATTATATACAAAAGGCTATATACTTCTTATCTCCTTCTTAGATGCGAATTTAATTAAAGGCAGCGACTATATTAAGCTTTGTAAAATATCGTGCCTTTGCTAGGCGGTTAAGCGTCTCTTAGATTAAGGGGATTGGATATTGGTTTTAAATCATAATTGCGTTTAGGGCTTAGTAATTAATATAAAATCTTAAGCCTCCTCCTAGCTTTTTAACGAATAATACGGGTAAGGCGAATGGAGATTAACTAGGGCGAATAAATCCTTTTTCTAGATGCTTATCGAGGTATTATTATATTACAAGCAGTTCTTCTCGTAATATACCGTATAGCGGACTAAACTTTAATGTTGTACTAGGTTCAAGTTTTATCTTAAAATTGTATTTATCCTAATACGGGGGTAGCTAGTCTGCAAATAGTTTTTTAAACTCGTCAATTAGATCATGGTACTCCTTGGGTATAAGAGGTCGAGGGTTAATATACTACTTTAGTTCTAGCGCCTTCTTAATATCTTCTATTGTTACAGCGAAGATTTCGTGGTCTCATTTTCTTGCTAACAAAATAAAAGGTGCGGCTTATATCATATAAATTTTAAGGGGTTTCGATATATTATCTTCGCATTCTTTACTGCAATCAGCAGTTATAGTTTTGTCGTATTAGTTCAAGGTTCGTAGTAAGGGCAATTTATATTATATCAAATTTGAATAGTCTTATACATATTTATAGGGCAGGTGGTATTTTAAACAATAACTTCAGCAATAGGTCGTGCGGAATTTTAGTGTTTCTTTAACCCAGCTAATTAAAGGGTTGTGCTATTTTAGCTATCCATATCTAAGTATTATCTTATATTGCTTTAGGGGTGTTATAAATAGGGAAATATATTCAAGGTATTTGTGTAACGGAACCTTGTAGCTTGGACTACGGTGGGTTCTGTTATTGGGCTAGGTATATAGGTACGACAAAACCAATAACGTAATAACAACTGGTGGAGTGGTGGCCTAATAGATTAACTCTAATTGTATTCTAAGATTTACTACAAGGAGAGAACTATCTATAGTAGGGACTAAGGTCCTTTAAATATACAACCATACTCCTAAGAAATCCTCTCTTATACGTAAGGTACGTGTTGTCTGTATTAAACGTAACGTCCCTTCCATTTAACACAGTTAATATATTTAATACTACGTGACCTTGGTTACTATTCCTTATTATATAGTTCTACCAGATCTATCCTGGACCGTACCTGTATTAACTAACTAGCTTCCGCCGACTCTTCTCTAAGTAGTTGTAATATTGTACTTAAAGCGTCCGTAACACTATCTCCTTCCTCTTTATCTTTGTCCTTAAAGATTCCTAACATCTCCAAGTCGTCCACTAGAGGTGTGATGTCCGTTTAATTACTCTGGTTAATATCCGTACTTATTATACCTAAAGCTTCTTCTTTTCTTTCCTGGGTTAAGCGTCGCCTTTATACGGTCTCCTCCATACTATCGCTAGGTAAAGTGATGGTGATTCCTTGCTTAAGGTGTGCGAAAGAGGGGTTAGTTTGTATTACGCTAGCGAGTCCTTTGTCTTAATAACTCTCCTCTTGCTCTAAGTATACTAAAGCAAACGTTTAATTGTCCTATAATGTTCGCTCTATCTTTAACGCTAAGTGTGCGCGTCCTATAACTCTTAATAGTCTTTAAGTTCCCTAAGTAACTTATTATAGGGTCTTGTGTTTAATCTGCCGCTATAAAGCTTAATAGTAAGCTAGCCTCCGCGCTACTTAAGGTTTAATGTGCCTTAGAAGAATCCGCATACGTTTTTAAAGCTTAATATTTAGCTTATACTCGTCTTTAACGCCTTAAATATATCCGTAAGAAAGTCCGTTCTAAGGAGTGGAAACTGGTTTAACAGGGTTTGTCTAAGCTGGGTAATAAAAGGATTGGCTCTCCTCCGGCGAGGGAAATAACTCTAAGTAGCTTAGCAATTGCTCCTCTTGGGTCCCCCTTAGGTAACTTGTTTTTTTGCGATCCTTTTTTGTTGATATTGCCTGACCTACTTTCTTTTAATACTCCCGTACCTTTCCCATAGCGTTCTTTAGGTTGCTTAGTAGTTTCTAGGTAGTCTTACTGTAGCCTATCTACTTTACTTTATACTACGCTTCGTTATCTACATCCTTATAGCTAATAATCTTTAAAACTTACTATTTATCTTCCTCTTGTCCTCTATATATGTCTGCCTTATAGACTAGTAGCTTAACATTTCCATATGCTGGCTTTAGTATTGCGATATGCTATATAGGGTAGATTTTTATTTTGGCTAGTAGGTTTAACTTATACGTAACTAATAAAATTCTTTGCTTAATTTTAAAAGGTCCTAGTCTAACATGGTCTAACTTCTTGCTTAGTCGTTAACTCTTAAAATTTTTGTGTAGTAGCCACACTCTATCTCCCTCCTTAAGATCTGGTCCCTTAGATCTCTTAGCATTATAGTACCTTTTTATTTATTCTTATACTAGTTTAGCTATTTCTTTAAGGTTTATATAAAGATTTATTAACATCTCCATTTTTTGTTTAGCTGTGCTACTTGTCCTTTTTACTTAATATAGCGATAACGATGTTCTTAGCTCGTATTTATAATTCGCTTTAAATAGTAATGTCCCTATTCCTTCTTATAGTATTATATTGTATATAAACTATATAACTGGTAACAATAATACCTAATTATTCTATGCGTGATTAATATAGTGCCTTAGATACTACTCTAGTGTCTAGTTTAGTCTTTCCGTTTATCCATCTGTCTGCGGATAATATACTATAGATGTTACTGCGCGAACCCCTTATTCTGCCAGAAACACTTCTTAAAATACTACTATAAATCTTGGATCTCTATCTGATATAATCTTATCTAGTGCTCCGTGTCTTATAAACACTTCTTTTATATAGATTCTAGCGATATCTTCTGCTGATATCTCTTTAGTGCATGCTATAAAGTATCCCTACTTTATTAGCTTATCTACTATTACTAAAATCGCGTTATAATCTTGTCCTGTAATAGGATCTCTTAACTTTAGTAACTTAATAATAAAGTCCTATAATATAACCTCCTATGGTCTTCCTGGTGTCTTGACAGGTTGTAGCCCTCTATACGGCTTATGTTTTGTTGGTTTGTTTCTTTAGCAATCTAGATATTTCTTAGTAACTTGTCTTACTAGTCCCTAGATTCCTTAAATAATATACTCCTTTTAAAGTTTTAATACTAAGCCTGTAACTCCATTATGTCCTTATATTATTCCCTTATAGAATTCCTTAATAAATTCTTCTGCGACAGACTTAGGTATATACGTTACTTCTCTGTTTTTATATTGCTCTAAGTCTAGATCCTCTGCCTACGCTTCTTAGATCTTCTATATTTAATTACTCTCTGGTAATTTATAGATCTAACTTTCTTTAGTTACTGTAATCTTTAAATAATTATACCTAATTAATCCATCTTAATTCTTTCATAATAAAGCTCCTAATAGCTTTTCACTACTCTATAGTTTAGCCTTTCTGCTTAGAGCATCTGCTCGTGTATTATCTATACCCTTAGTATGCTAAATTTCAAAATAGTATTCTATAAGCATTTCCACCCATCTAACCTGTCTTTAGTTGAGTTCTTTTGTCATTAGGAATTCTATAAGGTTCTTATAGTCTATCTTAACCATAAATGGTTTCTTTATGCCTTATAAGAATGCTCTCTATTCCTTAAGTGCCGCAACTATACCTAATAACTCCTTGTTGTAGATGTTATAGTTTAACTCTAGTAGTGTCATCTTCCAACTATAGTATGCTACTGGGTGCCATCTATCTTAATATTTCTATAGGAAGTATGCCCCTAGTATAAAGTCTAATGCATCCGTTTCTATAACTGTCTCTAGACCTGGTTAGTAGATCTTAAGAACTGGCTCCTAGGTAAATAACTCTTTAATTCTCTTAAATAGTTCTTATTACTCCTTTCCCTATACCCATAGTTCTTCTTTCTTCGTTAACTATGTAAATGGCTTAACATTCTATAACTATTGCGCTATAAACCTTCTACAGTAATTGCAAAACCCTAGGAACGATTTTAACTATATAATATTTTCTAGTTCCTGCCAATTTACTATAGCCTTAATCTTCTTTAGATCTATGCTGAGTTGGCCTAGTTTAATAATAAATCCAATAAAATTGGTCTTCTAGGTGAAGAACTTGTATTTCTTAATTGTTACTAGTATCTGTTCTTCTTATAGTCTCTTTAAAACCTACTTAATATGTTTTCTGTATTCTTCCTTATTCTCTAAGTAGATGATAATATTATTAAGGTATGCTATAACAAATTCATCTAGGTATTCTCCTAATATACTATTAATTCGCTTTTGGAATGTTACTGGTATATTTATAAGCCTAAATTGTATAACTAATGGCTTATATAGTCCTTCCTTTGACCTAAAGGCTGCCTTCTATTTATTGCCTTCTTTAATTCTAATTTAATGGTACGCCTATCTTAGATCTATCTTTATAAAGATCTTTATGTTGCCTATCCTGTCTTAGATTTCGCTAATTAAGGGTAAAGGATACCTATCCTTCCTAGTGATGCTGTTTAACTGTCTATAGTCTATATACATCCTAAGTTTTCTGTTTTTCTTTAAAATAAATAATACTGGATATTCTGCTAATAACTATAACAGTCTAATATATCCCTTTTATAAGTTCTCCTAAATAAACTCCTTAAGTGCTACTAACTCTGTTTTAGTAAGCTTATAGATTAGAAAGAACTTTGGACTTATTCCCTCTTCTAATTCTATCTTATGGTCCCAAGCTGTATGCTCTAACAGCCTTTCACTTACTAGTGACTATAACTTTTTACTATACTTGTGGTATCTCTTTGGTATATAACTTAAGTCTCGCTTAATCTCTTTATATATCGCTCTGACTTAGTACTATACTAACTTGGTTTATTATTGCACTTTGCGCTATTAAGTATCCTTAATATTAACTTAACCTATAACCTAATTAATCTTTAGATTATACTCCTATAACCAAGGCATTCCTAGTATCGCCTCGTCCTATCCCAATAGTAGGATATTGAAAGACATTCTAACTGGTCTCCCTTTAATAGTTATCTAAATAGGTCCTGTTTTAAGATTAATAATGCCTCCTCTATAGGCTATCTAATCTCCTAAAATTGTTATAAGTAGATATAGGTGTTTCTTCTATCTATATAGTAACCCTATTTTTTTTACTACCTTTGGTAATATATGGTTCCTAATTACTCTACTGTCTACTAATGCTTTAAACTGCTGATCTTGCCACTTAGCTCTTAAATTTAGGTATTATCCTTAAATTCCTTTAAGGGTCTAAGGCTCTAATACTAGTTCCCTCTAGTCCTATACGCCTCCCCTTTTCCTAACTGTTAGCTGCTAGATCCTGCTTGTACTTACTCCCCTCTTAGCTAATACTTAGTTTATTTCTTTTCCTCTACATACCATAGATAAGTGTTTTTTGGGCACTCCCACTACTATTATCCGTCTAGGTATTCTTCTATAAGGAATCTTCCTGGTTAAAGTATTAAGTCTCCTTAACCTTATACTTCTACTAGGTGCCAACTATATATATATTTGGCGTTCCTAAACCACTTTTCCTCTGGTGCCTAATATATCCTTACTAGGTACTTCCAGTTCTTATCTTTAGGTGCTCTATGCATATTACACATGTTATCCACATAAGCTATCTATAATAGTATATAATACGCTATATATTTTAGGTTAACTCTTAGTTTGTCTTTATCCTTAAGTTTAAACCTATACCTAGTTAACCTAACCACTAGTATCTCTGCTACAGGTACTAAGATTTATTATTCACTTCTTTAGTCTCTAGATCTCTCTTCTAGGTTCCTTAACATTATAATTAATACTCCTTTAATGTGACTTATACGTTTCTCCATAATAGGTTGGTCTTGGACAACTTTTATATCTAGCTATATATAAAAATCTTTCTATTTATTATTGTGTTGTTGCCTATACTACTTTCCGTATAACTGGTTTAGTGTGTATGGTCTATCTATTAGAAAGTACCTTATTATTGCTGCATTATAATATCCTTTAGTATATCTTTTTTTAAACCTAGTTAGAATATCTAGATCCTTTTCTTATTCCAGTTTATCTAACCACTTTGCCCTAGGTGTCCCTGCACTTAGCCTATTAGTAACTCTTTATACGGGTGCTCTGTCCCTTATATAACTTAGTATAGCTGATTTCTTGTCTAGCTTTTGCTCTTGCTATATAATGATTCTTGTTCTAAACTTATCTATAGTTTCTTGTTTTCTGCGTCTTATAGCTAGATCCTTGTAGTCGTCTTGCTTTTTAATCCTAGTATTAACTATTTAATCTTTAGGCTAAATACTACGTTTACCTAGGATTGCTGACATTCTTATTCGTTCTCTAAACTTATAGTTCTTAAACTTACATCCTATACTTATTTATTTGTTACTAAACTAAGTTACTACCCTTTCCCATTAGTTTTTATCCGTTGTGGGTCCTTAGGTATGTTTTATCTTGTCTTAAAAATCTTAAGCTTTTTTTATCTTTTCTTAAGAATCTTAAGCCTGTGGCCTTTTGCCTTTATTAAGTAATAAGCTAGCACTAGTAGTTGTCTGCTTGCTTAGTTTCTTCTAAACATTGCTCCTATTATCTTATAAAGCAATAGAAATTATATCTAATGGTGTCGCTATACCCGTTTCTAAACCTTATTCTATAATGGTTTTAGTCTCTACTTCTGTTTTTAACTTCTTTAAGGTTTGCATACTCCTAGTAAGCTGCCTTTATTGCTTTATTATTGGTAAATGCTTCGCCTATATTAAATTTATTGTCTTTAATGTCTGATCTGTGAGCTAGTTCGCTGGTTCCTTTAAACTTAAATAATAATGGCTCTTATAGCCAATAGCTTACGCCGTACTTAGCGTCCTTATGAATTTGGTATGCGTTGTTATAATAATATACAAAACTGTTAATTAAACATTCTTTTATTCCTCGCAGTGCACTGTTATCCCTTTATATATACGTGCCATCTGCTGGTCTGGTTCCCTTTACCGCGTAGTTACTCTAACCACCTCTATAGTCTCTAGTAAAATAACCCTGTTTTCTACAATTTATATAAGCTCTATCTTTAAACTATCTTTCTTGCTATAGAGTCCGCCTAAACGTCTTCTACTGCTAAGATTTCTGGTTTAGCCTCTACTCCTAGGTCCTTTAATTACTTAATTTTTAACCTCTAGGTTTCTATAGTTTCTTTTCCTATCTTTAGGTTTCTTTAGTACCGCTTAGGTCTATTAGCTCTACGCTATTCTATAGTTTTTAACTCTATGTCTGTCGTTGCGTACTCTGCGCCTTATACAACTATGGAACTCTATCTTGCCCTCTCTTAGCTTGTTCCCTTTGGTAGATCCTATTATTAATCTTTATTAACTAATCTATTAACTCTCTTAAAGTATCCGCATCTTCTATTAGGATAATTATGTCCTAGACTTTAGCCTTAAGTCCCTATTTATACTATGCTATAAGCGCCTTATTATTCCACTTAACCTATATAGCTAGTGTTTAGAACTGTATTATATACTTAATTGCTAAAGTGCGTTGTACTAAGTTCTAAAGCTTTTATTTTACTGTGGTTATAGCTTTTAGGTCTCTAAATATCTATATTAGTTGCTCTACGAACCCGTTCTAACTGGCAAATATATACCATATATCTTGGTTAGTAGTTATTATGCTATTAGCCTATATTTCTGTAAGATATGGCTTAAACCACTTAAGTGCCCTCTCTGTTAGGAACAATCCTACATAGGCTACTTAATCTAACGATGTTGCTAACTTCGCTCCTTTTTATACTACCTTAAAGTGCATCTACGTAAGAAATCCCTTAAGCTTTAACTTTTTTCCTAAGAATTGTTTAATTAAAGGTAACTTAATCTTTGCTGCTCTAATTCCATTAATGCGTTCTTTAAGTATCCTATTATTATCTTATAAGTGATTAACCATTTCCTGTAACTAACCTTATGTAACCACTTAAGAATCCCTATTATCCATACTGGTATCTCCTAGCCCTAAGGTTGTGGCTGTTGCTAACGCCGTTGTGACTGGTGCTGCTCTTAGTAGTATATTATTTAATTTTGTTCCAATACCGTAACCTTAGTAGTAAATGTGTAACGGAACCTTGTAGCTTGGACTACGGTGGGTTCTGTTATTAGGCTGGGTATATAGGTATAATAAAACCAACAATATAATAATAACTGGTGGAGTGGTAGCCTAATAGATTAACTCCAATTATATTCTAAGATTCACTATAAGGAGAGAACTATCTACGGTAGGGACTGAGGTCCTTTAAATACACAACTATACTCCTAAGAAATCCTCTCTTATACGTAAGGTACGTGTTGTCTGTATTAAACGTAACATCCCTTCCGTTTAATATAGTCAATACGTTTAACACCACGTGACCTCGGTTACTATTCCTCGTCACATAGTTCTACTGGATCCATCCTGGACCGTGCCTATATCAACCAACTAGCTTCTGCTGACTCTTCTCCAAGTAGTCATAACATCGTACTTAAAGCGTCTGTAACAATTTGCCTATCCGCATTTTCATAAGAGCGTAGTGCGTTAATTCGCTATATATTAAGGGTTTGCTATTAAAGCCTCGTAGGCCTTAGGGCTTATTAAGTTTCTTTAAATTCAGGCGTTAGGTTTTCGCGTAGTTTATATTAATAAAGCCCATACTAGTAGCTCCACTATCTATAAGGATTTGTACCTCCTTTTATTTTCTAAGTATTTAAATTTCGCCAAGTACATTAAGGGAGTTGTGTTATATATCAGCGCTAGAAGAGCCTAAATACTTATACTCTTCCACTTCTTGTTCTAAGGCGCGACTTAACCCTAGGATAATTCGTTTTCCAAGTTAGCCAAGTATAAGATGCTTCATAACAACTAGGTATAATTTATAGAATAAGTATAAGTTAAGGAGTAAGTACGGCTTAAAGAACAAGTGCAATTTAAAGAGTGGGTGCGATTTAAAGACCAGGAGGAACTACGGCGGACTTTTTTAAAAGGGTAAGTTCGGCAATTCCTTTAGATATATCCTTTTCTGCCACATCCAAAGCATTCTCTATTTGTGGCTTAAGTCCTTCGTTCGTCAGTTCCTAAGGGTGCGTAGGATCACATAGCGTTGAGGTCCATAGGGTCATGCATAGGTTTTAGAGAAGGGTCGCGCTTTAGGGTATATATCGGTTTCGTAGAGTCTTAAACGCAAGGCATAGTTAGCTTTAAAGAACAAGTTTATTTGTTATATTAAAGGTCCTCATTAATTCGTTAACACATTATAGCAAATTTAGGTAGGTCCTTTAGTAGTTCCCTACCTACTAACTATGCTCTAATTTCATCTGAAATAGCTCATTAAAGAGCAGCAACTTTAGCGGCTTTATTCCAATCTAGTTCGCCAATAAGGCCTAAAAATTCCAAAAAGAAGCTAGTAAAGTCTCAATTCCGTTATTATAGGTTTTTAAGTTTAGTAACAGCAGTATATTCACAGCTGGCGTTATTATACGTTTGTTCTAATAAAGAGATAAAGATTTCAAAATTAACAAAGGTGCCGTTACGGAAGAATAGGTCCATAGTTTATACAGCGTCTTTACTTAATTAAGACATCCCATAGCTAATCTTGCTAGCTTTAGTAGGGTATCGGTTATAGTTCATTAAAAGTTTAAGGTGGAGCTTAGTTATAAAGGGACGCAGGTTATTTTAATTTCTATTAAACATTAGAGGGTTAGGAAGCTTTTCTAATTTTATAGCAGGTACTAGGTTCGTTATAGATATAGATTAGGCTACTATTACTAGTTTAGGGTTCGCATTTAATAGGCCAGGTTTGCATACAGTTATCTTAATTTCGTTTATAGGTGTTACTGTTAGGGTCTCTATTATAAGTGTATTAACGTTGCGGAGTTCTTTATAGAGTATTTCTATTAATCACTAATGCTGGGCTTCTAGTGCAGCCCGCTACTAAGCTAAAGCATCTATAAAGGCTTCTTGCATTATAGTTAACTATTCCCTAACTAGGGTTATAATGCTTGTAATTAACGCGTGGGATTCGAGGTCGTTTGCCATTTTAATAGTAGTTGTTTTTAACACAACGTAATGTAAGGGCACAAAGAGGCTTTAGGAAAGATTTAAAGGAACAATATAAATTCTATCTAAATCTAAGGGTATATAGCTCTTGCTAGGAACAAGACGTTGCGTAAAGAAGAGAAAGAAATAATAAGAGAATCTTGCAATTAAACAGTTTAGGGGTCTTGGTCGATGCGTGCGCACGTACGCACGCGGACGGACTTTGGTAGTATTTAATTGATCTGGCAGAACTTGGCAGAAGTCAATCAAGCTGGCAGAATTCGGCAGAATTCGGTCAAAGCTTCAAGTTCTATCTGTTAAGTGTTTTACTAAGACATTTCCACTGTAACTAGGCTAGTCCCGTTATATAGGATTATAGTATAACTGTTAACTATTATCTTTAGTAAAATAATTAATAGGCTAATACTTAAGTCCTAATTAACACAGGAGCTAGTAATATAGGATTTATTAATAAGATCTTTATATAAGATAATGGTTTTACTCTAACCCCCCTTAACTGGCATATTAATATATTTAGATTTAATAGTAAATATACTATCTTAGGCTGTATTACCTATGTAGTATTCCTAAGACTCTAATACCTAAACTATAAAGAACTAATTAGGCTTTTTATAACTATCCTAGGTTACCTAGTAATCCTTAAATAACCCTAGATAAAGCTATATAAGGTAACTATTAATTAGAACAACCTTAAACTTCTATTTACCGCCTTCTATTATAAGCAGAAGTGTCTTATAACTTACTACTTAGATCCTAAACTAAAATTTAAAAAATCCACCAGGATCTACTAGTCTAAAATTTCTGCTAATATCTACCCTATACCTAAAAAGTCTACCTAATTTTACTAACCTAAGAATTCCACTAAATTCCACTAATATAAGATTTCTACTAATGTCTACTAAGAATCTGGAAATTACCCTAGAATATATAAACTAACTCTAACTACTACACCCCAAACTAAGTAGAAGCTTAAGCTTAATATATAAAAGTACTAAAAGAACTGGTATTTTACTATAAAAAGGATACTTAAAGAACCTAAATCTAAATCTAATACTAACTCTATACCTAATACTAAACCTAAAACTATATAAGAAACTAAGGATGACCTAAGCTTACTTAATACCTTAGATATCTATATAATTAGAGCTACCCTATTAGTATAACTTACTAGAAAACCTAAATATATAAACTTCGCCGTTATAATAGCCGATATTAAAAAGGCCCTAGCACTAAAGAAGTATACTAACCCTACTATAAAAGTACCAGTATACTACTATAAGCACCTAGAGGTATTCTTATAAAAGGAAGCTGATAAGTTAGTAGAATACTAACTATATAACTATAAGATTATACTTAAAGAAGGAAAACAGCTAGGATTTAGACCCCTATATAGAATGCCCTAAAATAAACTTAAAGTACTATAAAAGTACTTAAACAAGCACCTAAGTAAAGAATTTATTAGAGTAAGCTCTTTATCTATAGCTATAGCTATAATCTTTATTAAGAAACCTAGCGGTAGTCTGCGCTTCTATATAGACTACTAAGCTCTTAACGCTATTACTATTAAAAATTAGTACCCGCTCCTATTAATTTAAGAGACACTAAACTAATTAAGTAAGGCTTGCTACTATATAAAACTTAACCTTATCTATATATTTAACTGCCTTTATATTGTAAAAGAAGATAAATAGCTTGCTATATTCCGTTCTAGATACGGACTATTTAAATACTTAGTAACGCTATTTAGCCTTATAAATGCCCTAAGTTTATTCTAACACTTTATAAATAATACCCTATAGCCTTATCTAGACGTTTTCTATACCGCTTATATTAATAATATCCTAGTATATAGTAATAACCTAGCTAAATATAAGAAACACGTTAACCTTATCCTAGAAGCCCTATATAGAGCTAGCCTACAATTAGATATAGATAAATGCGAGTTCTATAAAACGGAAGTTTTATACCTTAGACTTATTATTTCTATAAATGGTATATAAATAGACCTAAAGAAGATTAAAGTGATTATAAACTAGTAAGAACCTAAGAATGTTAAGGACGTAAGAGCTTTTATAGGATTTGCTAACTTCTACTAACGGTTTATTAATAACTTCTCCGTCCTAGTTTTACCCTTTATAGCTCTAACCTAAAAGAATAAAGCCTTTATCTTTAATAAGGAATATAAGAAGGCCTTTATCTATTTAAAAGTTATATTTACCACTATACCTATACTCTAATACTTTAACCTAAACTAAAAGAGTATTATAGAAGTTGATTTATCTAACTATATTACTAGAGGTATTCTATCCTAATATAATAAGGAAGGAGTACTGCACCCTATAGCATACTTTTTAAAATAACTAAGTCTAGCTAAATATAACTATAAGATCTACAATACAATAATACCTTAATAAGCATTTAGAAAAAGGATTTATTTACCCTAGCTAATCTTTATTTACCTTACCTATACTATTTATTAAAAAGCTAGGAGGAGGCTTAAGATTCTATATTAACTATTAAGCTCTAAACATAATTATAATTTAAAACTAATATCCAATTCCCCTAATTTAAGAGACGCTTAACTATTTAGTAAAGGTATAGTACTTTATAAAGCTTAATATAGTTACTACCTTTAATTAAATTTATATATATAAAGGAGATAAGAAGTATATAGCTTTTTGTATATAATGGGGACTTTTTAAATACCTAGTAATACTATTTAGTATAAAGAATGGTCCCAGTATGTTTTAGTAATATATTAATGATATACTTTATAAATTCCTTAATATATTTATTACTGTATATATTAATAATATTTTAATCTACTTATCCTTACTTTCTAAATATTAGAAATATATTAGAATAGTCCTTAAACGCTTATAAGATATAGGCTTATAATACGATATTAAGAAATACAAGTTTTACGCGTTTAAGGTTATATATTTAGGCTTAATAATATCCTATAATAGAATTAAAATAGACCCTAAGAAAGTCGCCGTAATTATAAACTAGGAAAGCCTTAGTAATATATAAGACATTTAAAGATTTCTAGAATTTACAAATTTCTATTAATAATTTATTAACTACTTCTTAGAAACTATTTAGCTATTAGTAAACCTAAAAAGAAAGAATATAAAATTTAAATAGACTACTAAATATAAATAAGCTTTTAACAACCTAAAGTATTATTTTATAATGGCTCTAATTCTTACCCACTTTAACCCTAATCTTAAATATATTATTAAAATAAACTTATCTAATTATACGCTAAGGGGAGTATTATTGCAATATAATAAGAACGGTAAGCTATATCTAGTAGCCTTTTTCTCCTAAAAACTTACCTTTATTAAATTAAACTATAAGATATATAATAAGAAACTGCTTATAATTGTTAGATATTTTAAATAATGGCGTCCTAAGCTTAAAGGATTGTTATTCCTAATATATGTATTAACGGACTATAAGAACCTATAGTACTTTATAACTATAAAGCAACTAATATAGCGCCAAATTTATTAGGCTGAATACCTTTTATAATTTAACTTTAAGATTATATATTAACTAGGCAAGCTTAATTAAAAGCCTAATATATTAATATAATAATTATAGGACCTACCTATAAATGCTATAGATAAATAAATAATAAATTAATTATAGATCTTATTGCCTCCTAAATGTTTTAAAAAACTATATCCTATATTCCTAGACGCGGAACTTAATAGAAATAAATTAGAAGTTAATAAATAGGAAAATAAAAATTAATAAGCTAATAGAATATAAATATAAGAATAATGTATAGATAATAGATATAATAAAAGTGATTTAAATAGGAAAATAATAGTATAAGGATATTATACTTACTAAATACGAGATTTAAACCAACTAATTATACTATTAATAGAAGAGAGTAGTTCCGAATTCTAAACCTTTACAATTTAAGATACTTAAATTTATATATAACTCCCCTATAATAGGGTATCCTAGCTATATAAAGACTTATAAAATTATTTAATAAATATACTATTAGCCTATAATATATAACTATATATAAAAATACATTTAAGTATATAAGATATATGTGTATAGAAAGACCTCTTATATAAAGAAGTAAGGAGTACTTTAACCGCTATTAATTCTAATATAAAGATAGCGCGATATCTTAATTAACTTTATAGTTAACTTGCCTAGCAGTAATAGGTTTATAAATATTATAGTAGTTATTAACTATCTTATAAAAATGCGATATATAATTCCTATAGACTTAATTAATGCAATATTAGTAGCTAAATATTTTATTAAGTACGTTTATCGTTGGTATGCTTTAACAACGTGCAGAATACATATATCACAATGATATGTACTATGCAGTGTTGTAGATGGATGTTGTCTTTTTAATACGAAGAAGGGTGAGGAACTTAAGGTTCCTTACCACGCTAGTGCCACGGTAACACATAACGGCAATTTGCCTCCTATTGCAATGCAATATATTCTAGCTACACTAGGAGTACTTTAGAAAATGCGGAGGACTAGTATCCTACAACTGTGCAGTTCAAAAATCCATATATACACTTCTCTTTCTTTTCTTCCTTTCTTCCTTCCTTCCTTATGCCTTTATATCAGTGCTATTATCAGTAGCACGTTCTACCTATTCTACTATCTTCAACTCAATTTGGTTTATGTTAATAAGTCACTTAAGAGCTAATAACGGGTTGCTTTTAGTCATAGCATCCATAGGGTTACTGTCTCCATTAATCCACTTAACTTTAGCTATTTCGCGTCTTTTATATAACTAATATAGGCACATAATATCAATCATAAGTCTCTTCTCCTATGTAGTTCCTAGTTTAATAAGGCATTTATAGATTAACTTTAAATTAGTGCAAAGGATAAGTAGTAGGCTAATATTAAGTTGCAATTTAACTGTGGCCTTAATTGCAGCGCCAATGTCAAAACTATGGGCCATAGTATATAATTTGGAAGCTAGTACGCTTCTAGTAATTCTCTTGCACTTAACTAAGGACTAGTAGACGATGTTCGCCTTATTTAATAAGTCTGCTAGTACCAGGATATATCTAATCTGTAATAAGAGATCCTTATTATTTGCAAATAAGGAATCAGTAAATACAAGTAGTTATAATATCTCTATGTCAAGTTTAACAAAGTTTAAACCTCTTATTAGGTTCTCAATTTGCCACTAAATCCTCTTATTAAGCAGTTTTGCGTCTTTCTCGTTAGGGTTAATTACCTAGACAGCGTAGGATAAATTAAAAGAAGCTTTAGGCTAGCATATAGACGCAATATAAGCTCCTCTTGCTTATTAGGCGATATATTAGTCCTTAAGTGTAAGTACTGTGCAAATAGTGCCTCTGGAACTAGTTATTATAATAACTTCCTTAATATTAATAAGGGTCAAGTTCTAGCATTGGCGCTCCTATGTAAGCGTAATTATATAATCCTGTTATCAGATAATACCTTCATTAAACTTAATTAGGTGTTCCGGCGTAAGTTATTTGCGTTCCTTAGTTAGGAACTTAGCTTTCTTAATCTTCTCCTATTCTAAAGCTATAAAGACTAAGTTAGCTAGTAGGAGGGTGTCATTAGTCTATAAACCAACTATTCCGAAATTTGTGGGGTTATTAAGGTGGAGTAAGTAGGGGTCATAAGTAGATTAGCTTATGTTTAGTTCTTTAATATAGTAGTTATAGTAAGTCTTAAACCAATAATTGCCTGCCTCAGGAATGCCATATAAAGGTCTAACAACCTTTAGAATTATACCTTGTAAGACTCCAAGTACCATACTAAGTTTAAGAGGTGCCCTAATATAGAAGTCTTAATTTAGTCTTATAGCTAATTATATATAGGCCTGTAAAATATCTTATAAGTAGAGATATATACTACTGTTCTAAGTTATAGCCGTAATATAGAGAATAAGGCGTTGGCTAACTTATTAGATTATAAGTAATTAGGTTAATACAAGGTCTTTTTCTAGGTTATTATATACCTATATAACTAGTCTTAACTTCTTAAAGGCTTTATTAGAACCGGGGTTCTTAATCTCGTTAACAAATCTAGGGTTAAATACTCTGTTGCTTTATAGTATATCTTTAGGGTTAACCAGTTTAAAAACTCCTTTCTTAAGTAATCCCTTAATTTCCTTCTAGCGTGATACTATAAACTAATTGGACTTTATAAGTTAATTATTGTCCTTATCTTATAGATATATTAAAATGTTCGCGGTATTAGCTTTAATAGGGTACTTACATAGTCTACCTCTTCCATATTTAATAAGTTAAGGTCCAGGCTTAGTTTAAGGTAGGGGTTCAGGCTTAGTTTAAGGTAGTTCGCTTTTATTGTCTTCTAGTTATATATCCTCTGTAATCTTAGGGTCTACCAGATATAGTTTTACAACCATACTACGGAAGTTAGTAGGTCCGTGGGGAAGTTATATAGTATAGGTCTTATTTTTAATGCTAAGTAGGTTGTGCGGACCAGACCAGTAGCTAGGTTAGCCTATAGGTCCTTCTCTCCATACCAATACAGGTAAGTTAAGTGGTAGGTTATAAATTGCAGTTATTTTGGGTCCGTTGCGCATGTTAAGGGTATCTACCACTTAGCGCTCAGCTTTAAGCTTCTTAACTTCTTCTATAGCCTTTTTAAGAGCTGCTGCTTATTATATAACTATAGGGTTAGGTGCATCGGATTCCGCCATACGTAGGTAAGCTCTAAATACTAGTAAGGTAGGTATAAGACCGTTAGGGCCTGCGGAATTGTTAATTACTTTAAAAGCCATTTACAGGGCTATGTCCTTACTAATATCTGGCAGTTCTATAGTAATAATATAGTATATGCAACGGAGGGGGCCATAGTAGCGTTCTACCATTCCAACTAAATTGTAGGCTTCGATAGGTACACTTCTTATAACTATTCCAAATATTATGGCGTATTATTTGAATTCCTTACTTATAAAATTCTTGCCTATATTATATGTGATAATATTAGGAGGTCCTAGGTATATATTAATCCAGCACATTTATAATATATCCTATATATGCTTAGCGCTGATGTTTTACAGCTATCTACTAGCTTAAAATCATGTTCCTTTATTAACAATATACAAAAGAGGTGCGCTATTAATATACATAATATTAACTACAATTAAATAGTTAAAATCAATATTATTATATAAGGTAAATCTAAATCTACCAGGCGACTTTCTATGTTTTTAATAATAGTAGCAGTAGTGTGTAAAATAATCTAAGGTCTTACTGTTAACATCATGCCCTAAGCGTTTAAGTATTCATACAAGACGCTTAGCTAAAGGGTGGCCAAAACGGCAATACAGTCGCTTCAATTCTACGTCGGTAAGGTAGCAGGGGTTTTGTTTAAATAACTTAGTTAAATAAGTATATAGGGATGTGTTCTAAAGTAGGAAAGGGTGGCCAAAGCAATATATAACAGGTACTTCGCTCCAAGGGGTAATTAGTATATTTTTTAAGTTGTTATAGTATACTTATAGGTAATCCATATCTGCTAAGCAAAGCAAAAATAGGGTGTCGACCTTAACAATATAAAACTCAATTATGCCAATTAGGGTAATTACTTTGGCTAATTTAATTAATGAGGTTAATCCAATACCGAACTATACGTTAACTATGCCTTATATAGTGGTATTAAGCTATACATCAGTATCAAGTCTCTAGAATACCAAGAATTGGCCATATCCTACTATAGATTGTTTAGATGCTTTTATATTAATTATTATACCTATAAACTTGTCTGCAGTATAGCGGGACGTAGATATAGTTGCATTATAGGTAAAGGGGTCCTAGTCGGTTATAAGAGGTACTATATTGTCTATAATTATAACCAAATGGCTAAAGGCTTTATTAGCTAGGGTAGCAGCCATAGAAATTACTTTCTGCTGTTCCACTTGGCCAAGGGAGGTATAGTAGTAATTAATATTTAGTTATAAGTTCTTATCAGTTGCCTTATAACTTGCATTAATAGTTAGTGCTTAAAAAGCTTCCTTAAGCTCTTCTTCTAAGTTAGTATTATTATCTTTGTAATCCATAATATATTAGTTAAGTTGTTTCTTAAATCAGTCATTAAATTTGCTAAACCTGTCTCTATTAGCAGTTCTAAACTTGGCTTTAGACTCTTCTTGCTCCTCCTTAGTATATCTCTATAAGCAATATCCTTCCCTATTATATACAAAGCAACGTAGTTTCTTTCGGTTGCGGTTATACGGAGGGTTGTTACAGTTACTGCAGTTATAGTTATTATCTCTTTTATAGAACCGTCGGTCTATAAAGAAGGCTTATATCTTCTCTATATACTCTTTTTTATATACTGTAATAGACAATTAAAGTTTATTAATAAGGGCTCTAAGGTTGTCCGGTGGGTCAGAGACTGCATATCTACATACTAGTATTCCCTGGCAAGAAGTGACGATTTTATTATAAAGGAAGTCTATAATTTATAAGGTAGGTCTAAGGCCATACTATAGTTAACAAAGTCTATAGATTAACAATTGGAGACATTCGCTTATTAACTTATCTATATTTCCTGCTATTACTGTTATAAGTGTAATAGTATTCCACTTGTCTAGGTTCTTGCGTTAAAATCCTAGTCCTTTAAAGAAATTCCAAAAGTACTCACAAGCTTTGGCAAATGGTAGGCAGGACAGTTAGTTTATATAGAAGTGGTTTAAAGCTAGTCCTTTTAGCATAGTAGGGAATGCCTTAAGGTAGGCTTCTTAGGGTACATCCGCTTAATTGCAGATGTTGTAGAATATTATTAATTTGTAATTAAGGCTTTCGTTTATACTACCGTATTTCTACTCCTCTGTGTATATCTTAGCTGCGTTTGCAATTTCCTTGCTATAGCCAGTTATAGTAACAGGGCGGTTCTCCTTATCTATAGATTATACGTGGAGTTACTATATTATTATTGCGGGTTAAGGCATAGCAGATAGTATAAAAGTAGACGTAGTTGTAGATTAAGGTATAATAGATGGTATAAAGGTAGAGGTAGTCAGTATACCAATTAGTTAGGTTGCGGTAGCTTTAGCTTATCGTTGCTCCTTTAAGGTACCCTCTATTATATATGCCTTAATCGATCTTAATAGCGTCGGTCCGTACTTATTATTGGCTAATTTGATTATCTCTCTACTTTATTTAGTTTGGTCTTCTTCTTATACTATATTATATAAAGACTAAGGGAGTGTTTTATTTTGTTTATGGTTAATATTAACCTATACTCCTCTAATATTTAGGCAGTTATATAGTTGCTAAAGCTAGTATAAAGGGATTTGCGTAAAGATATTAACCGTAAAGTCCTTTAAATCTCCCTAGAACGATTCCCAGAGTGTTAAGTTAAGTTAGTTATATATCTCTGTATATAGGTACATCTTGTATTATAGGTAGTCAGTCAGTTTATCTTTAGAGGCTTCTATTAGGTTAATCCTATTTTCCTATTTAGCTACTTCTTCCTCCTAGTCTTTCTCTGTTCCTAACATCTTGTTTATTATATATTATTTAGGTAAGTAAGGGTAAAGGTAAGGGTGTTTAAAAGGTAAAGGTAGGGGAACAGTTAAGGAGGCGGTTAAGGAGGCGGTTAAGGAGATAGTTTAAGTTAATTAAGTAGGGTAAAGTGCTCTACGTAGTAGTCTTCTAAAGTAGATAGAACGAGATATCTAGAAGTCGTCGTAGATACTAGATAAGTACTCCTAGGTAGTTTCTCTTCTTCTCTTTAACTAAAATAGGCTGATATAAAAGGTGGATAAGTATAACTATCTTCCAATCTGCTACAAGGTGGATAGTATAACTGTCTTCTAAGCTACCTACGTGTTTCCTAATCTATGCGCGCTTACTAATTAGTGTTAGTATGCTTTAACAACGTGCAGAATATATATATCACAATAATATATACTATGCGGTATTATAGATAGATGTTGTCTTTTTAATATAAAGAAGGGTGAGGAACTTAAGGTTCCTTACCACACTAGTGCCGTAATGACACGTGACAGTAACTTGCCTTACGTAACGGCAACATGCCACACATGGCGGCAATTTGCCTCCTATTGCAATGCAATATATTCTAGCTATATTTATAAACTATATAGACTTCCTAACTTAATAATATCCAACTATAGAAGCTAGTTTATTTTAGATTTTTGGCAAGCCCTATATAAATAACTAAGTATTTAAATATAACTTTTAACTATATTCTATTTAAAGATAGATAGTTAAACTAAAATTATAATTATAATTATAAAATAATACCTATAAATATACTGCTTCTACCTATAAAACAACTGGGAAAAATAGCTGCCCTTAGCTAAGTTTACTATAAATAATATAATAAATATATTAATTGGCGTAACGCTATTTTATGCAACCTACAAATAGAACCCTTAACTTAGATTTAAACTATAACCTAAAATTAATATAATGGGACCCGCGATTAAACGGATTTAGTTAATTAATATATATAACTTTACTAATTAAATAAAGCAGTTAACAGAACTATTATAAAGTAAATTAATATATACTTAAATAGTATAGGAATAGCATATAAATAAAGGACAAGCTTCTGTATAGGACTTTAAGGAAGGTAATATAGTTTACCTAAATATATAAAACCTATAGACTTAATGGCCCTTAAATAAACTTAACTGGAAGTTTATAAGCCTATACTAAATTAAGAAGAAACTAAGCCTATATACCTATAAGCTTAAACTACTAACTAAGATAAAAATATACCTAATATTTTATATAAGCTTATTATAACCTTTAAAAGATAATCCTATAACTTATAAAGTACTACTACTACCTTCTATAATTATTAATAATAGTAACAGTTCTTACTTTATTAACTTAATTAATAATATATAATAGAAAATACAATTTAAATAATTTAAACTTCTTATTAAGTAAAAAGGATATAAAATATAAACCTAGGAAACCTATAACTAGATTAAGGCTAATACGCCTTCCTTAGTAAAAGAATTCTATAAGGACCATCCTTTGCAGCCTACTTTAACTAAATAGATATAATATAAAGGTAAATAACTACTATCTAATATAAATACACAAAACATAATAGTAGGAAACTTAAAAATGAAAAGAACTTAAAATATATTATAACGCTTATAATATAATAAGTTATAAGTTTTAACTAAAATTAAGTTATTTTAAACCTTTAGCTAAAAGGGGGGGTACTATAATAGGACTAGCCCAGTTATAGTAGGAATGTTTTAGTAAAATACTTAACAGATAACTATCTAAAACCATTTATAACTGTCTATAACCATCTATAATTGTCTACTATAATCTACTGTTTTCTACTAGCGCCGTAATACTAAAGTCCATTAAAGACCGTTAAAGACTGTATGTGTATATACACACGCACTAACCACTAAGACCCTAACTGTTTAATTATATAATTCTTTTATTATTCCTCTTTTTTATATAATGTCTTGTTCTCTATAAGAGCTATATACCCTTAGATTTAGATAGAATTTATATTATTCCTTTAAATCTTCCCTAAAGCCTCTTTGCGCCCTTATATCTTATAAGGTTAAAAAGGTTGTCTTTTCTTATACCTACTAACTAAAGCTCCCTAATACAATTAAAATCTACCCTATATTCTATACGTCAGTCCTCTACCCTACTGCCCCTATATTAAATGCCCTACCTAAATAGATCTAGGACCCTCCCCTACTAGTTAAAGTGGATAGTAAAGATAAGTACTTTATTAAAAGAGTTAATAACATTAAGTATAATAAACGGAAACGTAAATATATACACCTTATAAAATGGAAAGGCTTTGCTAAGCCTATATAGGAACCTATTAACTCTATAGGACTTATACAAGCCATAGAAGACTTTTATAAACTCTACCCAGAACTACTATAGCCCTATTTTATAGAAGCTTAAGTTTAAAGAGGGGTACTGTTATAGGACACCTCTGTAACACCTTATATATATCTACTAGTTTCCACTAACGTAGCAAAAAGAGACTAACTATAAAACGGCAATCTAATAGCAATCTACGGTAATCTAATGGCAATCTGCTACATTCTGCTATATTCTACTAAGTCTACTAAATCCTATCAAGTTCTGCTAAGACTACTACTTAAATCCTATTCTGCTCTGTATATATATTAACTAAGCAACCAAATTTATAATATATACACTTTTTTCCCATTTCCTTACTTTCTTTCCTTATACAACGTCTTAACTTTATTACGCAGTTTATATATATAGTTTATTAATATCTACTTCATTATATAGTATAGCATTCCCGTCTTTAATTTAGTAACCTTTATTATTTCTAATACCTTTTATTAGATTCTCTGTGTCTAATTATTATATATATATAATTTTAATAATTCTTTTACTAGGTAAAATTATACCTTTCTATTCTTGTTATATAGAGAAAAAGTTAGTATATATTATAATTATGGCTCCGTCTGGTTGCTAACCTTCCTCTTACGCTAAATATACAAAATTAAATATACGTTTATTTTGCGATGTTCAATCCGTCTCTAACGCTAAGTATACGCGTCTTATTATTCTTTATAGGCGTCTAGTGCCTTACTAAATTTATTATAGGGTCTCGGATTTAATCCGCTGTTAAGAAACTTAATAGCGAGCTATTAGCTGCCCTTAAAGAACTACGCCGTGCTTATATAGCAGAATTAGAAGCTGTCTCTATTTATCTTAAGCTCGGACCCCTAGAATTTGGTTACCCTAAACTTAGACAGGTTTCCTATATAAAACGCCGTTTTTCCACCTCTACAAAAATAGTATTAGTAATATATTATTAATAATATAAAGTTCTAAACTTAAAGCTTAGATAGTCTTAAATAAATTTATAATTCTTTTTAAAAAAAAAATGTCTTTATGCGCCTAAAATATAAAATTGTTTATTTTATATAATAAAATACCCCCTTAAAAAAACATACTAACGTACTCTATAAGCGAGCGGCCCACCTAAGTAAGCGGCCTACCTTAAAACTTACTAAAAATTGGAAAAATTATACATTAGTATCTTAACAACCACTTAATAATAAATTCTAAAAATTTAGATTTGGCCTTTTATATATACTATATAGCTGCTATTAAAGTTA
>Ga0307507_10002414_pt1 | contig 39323 bp, 16 predicted proteins | sample 7_EM_MG_FD_207223 | JGI IMG/M metagenome (GOLD analysis project Ga0307507, IMG submission 207223) | Populus trichocarpa ectomycorrhiza microbial communities from riparian zone in the Pacific Northwest, United States - 7_EM | ecosystem: Host-associated > Plants > Roots > Unclassified | place...
ATAATATAAATAAGTATCTTATATATTTATGTCTCTTCGTTTAAGATTATCTTAATTTAATTCTATTAAATTGCTAAGGAAATATATAAGAGTATATAATGTCTATATTATAACTTAGATATAGTAACATAATATTATAGATATATTATACCTTTTCTCGCAATTTATATATTCTTTCCCAGTCTTCCTCTGTAACTTACTTATAGTAAAAGTTTTATAGCTAAGGGTCTAAGTATTTACAGCAAAACACGCCTATATAGGGTATCTATCTCCTAAAGCACTTTTAGAGACTAAGAAGAGGGTATATTATACTTATCTTATTCCTTAATATGCACAAGTATTACATTTATCTATATTAGAACCCAGTTATATATAAGATCTATCTAGGATATAGTCTCTTATATTTTCGTATATCTTAGTAATATTCTTATTATTTAGCTATAGGCCAGATAAATCTATTATATATCCAATCCCGTACTTAGAGGATATAGGATATTCTAGTATCTCTTAACTAAATATAAGTCTTTCTACTGTAAGTAATCTAGTTTGTATAATTAATATTAAGCCTAGCTATATTATAGAAATAATTAGTTTATATATTATATATAGCTTACGTTATAAAATTCTACTTACTACTAGCATTAAAGAAGAGGTATTAGCAGATTATTATAGCGTGGACATTTAGGATTGTATATCTTTATAATACTCCTAATATAAGCCGGATATATCCTAATTACTATCTTTAATGTTTATATATATACGTTCCTCCTACACCTATTACCCTTTATAGAAGAAGTCCTCTTATAATTATTCTAAGTCTTTAATTAAGGACTAAGTTGCTTCTATTAGCAGTAGTATAGAAGAACTACCTAAGATAGGTAAGTGCGTAAGGGTGCCTAGATTATATCTTAGATATATTATTAATCTATCCTAGATATATCTCTGCGCACTTTAGGGTGGCTGCGTATTATTAGCTATTTCTAATACTAAGATCGCACGATCTTAGATATACTAAAAATAAAGTATAGTTGCAATATTATACAATTAAGTGTAGCTTTAATGGCGATAATTTTAAAGAATTTTGTATTAAAAGCTTATAAAGTGTGCGCGCACGGTGCTAAAGTTTATCTAGTGTAAGATTTTGCAATGTGGCGTATTTTAACACTCCCGGAGCTTTCGGCAATACTGGCCGAGCTGTATGCTCATTATAACAAGTTCAACTACCGGTGTCAGATACGCTGCTCCAAGTTACGTATGGGGAAACACTTCAACTACGAAGCCAATTTCTCACAACATTGACGACTTGCGCTGTCCTGGAGGCCTATCGTCTATCGGTGATGAAATTATACTTCCGAAAACCATTCGCAATGCTATCGAGCTCATTTCGGTCCTTGGGCTACACTATCTCTAGGTTGATTGTCTATGTATTATGCTGGACAATAAAAATATTCACCGCTCCCTCAATGCCATGGGTTTAGTATACACTAATGCGTATTTGACAATCATTGTTGCAGATGGCGAGAACGCCAACCATCGAATAAGAGGTATAGGCAGCGATTCTGAGCTTCGGGACGTCCCCTAAAAGGTTCTTAAGTTCCCGGAGTAACCATTAAAACCCCTAAAATTAGATTATTGGGACGATATTGCAGGTTCAGTCTGGGCTACAAGGGCCTGGAAATTTCCCTTATATGTCAGACTTCTATGGCCCATTTTGACCTTTTCCGTTACACATTCCTGATATCCACATTTAACACAAGGCATCTTACTTTCGAAAACGACACCATAAATCCTTTCGCCGGAATAATGTCGTTCTATTCTGACCCAAATTTCCTATCTCCCACAAGACTTATTTCTGATAAATGGGCCTCTTCTCTTAAAAGCAGTTTTCGCTACAGGAAATTTCATATCTTACTCTAAAAACCACTTCGGCACTTCCGGTCCCCAAACTGCCAAACTCTCATCTCCAGCCAAACCCCACCCCACTGGCGTCTCCTCGTTCACTAAATCACCATCTGCATAATGCTCAATCATGTTTCCTGTTGTATCCCACCAGTAGTCGAACAGCTGAGACCCCAGGATATGCCTTCCGACTCCCCACACGCTCTTATATCCTTTGGAAGCCAGCCACTTGTGGCCTAGATTCTGTGTGTCAAAGTCATGCACTTCAAAGGAGCAGTGGTGCACATGAGAAGTCTTGTTTGTGGACATAAAGAAAGAGTGATGGTCTGTATACACAGGGCCAACGTCGATGTGGACGAAGACGGCGACGTCGAGTTGCCTCCCTGCTTCATCTTTGATGTATAGGAAATCTGTCGGTGCGAAGTTGAACGTATGAGTGTACCATTCGAGCTGGGACTCGAAGTTCTGGATACAAAGACCGTAATGCCCAAGCTGTGCAAGGCTTGTTAGTCACAAAATTTTGAACAGGGCGCAGAAACCAACAAGAGAAATAGAAAGAGTTAATTTTTTTTTAAAAAAAAAAGAAAAGAAAAGAAAAGGAACAATAATCCCACCTTGTGCACAGCAGCAGGCCCAGGTTTGAACCGCTGAAACCTGGCCACTCTGGGCTTCTCAACTTCATAATTTGTTTCCAGCACCTCCGGCATCTGACCCTTCGGCGCAGGCGTCTGATTGTACATCAGATTGATCGGAAACCCCTCCGGATCTGTCAACGTGAGAAGGTATCCGCCGCCTGGCGCATCTTTCATCTCCTTAATATTCCCCGCAGTCGGGAGTTTCGAAGCCCTGGAAACATATAAGCCTTGATTTATAGAATGAAGAAGTGATTCGATTAGCAGCGCGTCTTACTTTTCCAGCTCCGCATAACTCTCCACCTCAAAAGTCCCGCCAAGGAACTTCTTTTCACCCTGCTGCGCGTAGTAGACATACTGGTCCGACCCGTATCCCTTATACCAGCATTGCGTGTCGGTCTTCTTTGCGACGGACATTCCGAAATCTGCAGTTGTCCCTAACATCAGCTTTAAAGTCTAAATTACCCTAACGTGAGCGATAGGGTTATGACGGTTCCTAACAAATTTCGTCTGTGCGTAGTTCTAATGTCCCAAACCGTCATAACTATGCCGACCGTCATAACCCTATCGCTCATGTTACCAACCCTTTACCTTTCATTATTATTGTTATTACTATTATTATTTTTGGAAAGCTATTCTCGCCATGTATCCTCACCTACCTCGCAAAAACTGAGTGATCAAACCCAAATCTGGATGCTGGTACCGCATATGCGCGATCTTAACAAGCTTGATCTGCGCCGCTCGGTCAATTTTGTTGCGAGTCTGCCATTCTCTCAGCGGGCAGCGCTGTTGGCTGACGGCGAAATCTTGCGGGAGCGAGGTGCCGCGGTTGGGTGAGGTTTCACGGCTGTGATCCTGTGAACTATTTATCAGCAATTGTGGATTAATTCAGGGATATAAATCGTGATGTTTTAGTGAAAGCGGTTTCGTTTTATAACGCAAGTACGTACCTGAGGTGTAATCTTCTCTTTCAGATCATCAAAAGTCATGGTTGCGGTGTCAACTGTGGAGTTTACAATGGGAAGCTGTAGAGGGGAGAAATTTATGGGAAATGATGTTTAGATAGCGGTGCTAATTCCGCGACTTTTGTAGTCGATTACAGTACTTAGAGTAAGGGTGGCTCGACGTTTACACGGAAGGGTGGTGCAGAACTGCCGAGATGTCATGTGGGGAGCCGCTTGCAAGGGTCTCAGATGAATGAAAGCGAATGAGGCTTGAGAGTTAGTGTCGACCGGTAGTCCGTGCACCGATTGTAAGTAAAGAATGAAGACTCTGTCTATTCAAAAAAACTAAGAAAGGAAACTATTTATATATGAGGTAGGTGCAGGTAATAAGGGAAGGGGGAGTATGTAACTGAAATAGGGGGTAGTAGTACACCGGAATGGGAACAAGGATAGAGTAATAGGCTAAATCCAACCTGAATCGACAGTTAATAAAAATGATCGAAGGGAAGGAATTTTGACAATGGCATATAGCCGGTCTTTTTGGAATATATATGAAAATTATGAGGGCATTGAGATAATTCGCAAGTGACCATTACCCACGGCTAGATCTCTACCGCCTCTTCTTCAACAAGTATTAGTCATATTCTATACTAATAAGCACCTTGATCTGGTCCTCCAGTCCTGCCTGGGTTTGTATCTAAGATCATCTGTCTATCCTTCTTATAATCCCTGTGTACTAGCTTATTCAACCAAGTCCCTAACCTCAGCGCAGCTTTGCTGATTTGGAGTTCCACAATTGGATATGCTCCCTCAGCATATCCACTAGTCAGGAGATTCGTATTATTGAAGACATGACTATAAACATAGTCACAGGTCCAGGCGTTGCTTTCGCGAGCCCAGGTTAGGGCGCATTCTAGAGGCGTGGAGGGCTCACTACAAGCTAGCCATTGGTATGTGGGCTCGAGGAAATTGTCATTCTGGATTCGCGAGATGAGTTCGGTCATGAATGGACTGATGGAGATATTGGAGAACTTGGAGACGCCGGAATCGGCGTAGACAATGTAGCCATCCCAAACCTGTATATGTTAACTTAACCAGTCAATGCGAGGAGAATAGACCCAACTCACAGCGTGAAGCTCAGTCAAGTGGTTCCCAAACGTAACATTGAAGAAGTTACCTCCGGCTGCAATACCAGATGCATGGAGAGGCTGTGTGATATCTCCAAGGAAATGCGATACCCATTTCAACGCGTATGAACAGGTGAGGTTCGTGCCACCGGTCAAAAAACCCCCTTTGGCTGCATCAACACATTCCCGTAGAATGTCTGTTTGGTTTGTGATAGCGGAGACAATGCATCCACCTTCCGTGCAATCTCTATGGTAGTATAGATTGCATAGCTCCGGAGGCTACAAAGTCAGCATAAGCCCTCTGCAGATGAGCAGCATACTACTTACATTGTCATTCGCATCGATCCAATGCCACTGATATGAAAAGGCTCCTTCCTTTGTATGCGCATACGAGTCTGCCCAAGCTGCGGCGCGCCCAATGGACCCATTGTATTGTGGCTCGAGAATTTGTTGGAGGATGGAGGCCGTGTAGGTGCTCAGGAACTTCTCGGACATAAAGCCGATCTGATTATGTACTGAAGATTCACATTAGCAATATTTTGTAGCATTGATTGTGTGGAGGCGCAAACCATCAGCATTCCACGCCGCCGTTATGGCAAGCTGTAAGCTATTCGAGAGAAGGTTTCGCAGGCGCATTCTCAACCGATTATCCTTTCAAGTTTGATACTGACACCTAGTCGATGCTGCCATTATTTGTACAACTGGCGAAACTAGGTCCCTCACAAGCTCATTGTGAACCAGGTCAGCACACGGTCTCCTGTCCTCTTACTAGCGATTCGGAGTCAAATTGCTAGTTCAATGAAATGACCAGAGACGGTAAAGGTTGTTGTCTTATATTCGGAGAATAGCGATGCGTGCAGTGGGTTTTTGGAACCTGACTATTGAGGTCAAGATACAGAGAGATGCGAAGCTGTTGATTAGCGATGCCAAGGTTGATTTTAGGTGCCAAGCCGAACTCGAGGATACCACTGCATCCTGCCCGTAACCAAGCACGTGCGTTCGGCTAAAATTCGATTACGGAGCGTCTGATGACGCGATAATACCGATATTTTGCCACGTATAGTAAGTGCCAAGACCACTCGCGCATCACTTTCGTTTCCTATTATACCTAAACATGAATACCTCCCTTTGCCACGTCTCCCATCCGAAGGCAATCTTCTCCCATTATCACCTTCCTCGTATTCCTTACCTTCTCATCTCACCCATATTAATGCCTAAGGGCTGACCCGGCACACTCCCCGGCGCCTCGTACACCCCTCGTCCTGTAGGCCACACCTGCCTCCCATCAATCATATTCGCGTCGCCCATTGGAGGCGGCATGCTGCCTCTATGCACCGTCGTAGCGCTCATTTGACTCGCATCAGGCGTATACGGCGGCGCTAATCCGCTGGCAGACATGCCTTCGGGTATATATCCCATATGACGCTGCGGGTGTGGTAGTTGGTAGGGCGTTGGCGATACAGTAGAAACAGGTACCGTCATTTCTGGCAGCGCTCCGGCAGCGTTAGGCTGTGTGTAGTACTCTGCTTGCGCACCACCCACTGTACTCGCGATGGCAGCACCAGCACCTACGCCTGCAACGCCGTTTCCCGCAGGCCCAACGGATGAATTGATGGGCGGCTTGGGGTCTACTGGTGGCGGGCCGCCTGCAGGTCCGTCACGGGCGAACCCGCTTGCCCCAGAAGCATTTTCACGGCGGCGACGCGTGAGTAAATAGAAAATCCCGAAACCTAGGGCGGCGAGGACGGCGATGCCACCGACGACACCGCCCGCGATAGCGCCGGCGGGAGTAGGTGTTATTGTTGGTGCTGGTGTTGGTGTTGGTGTTGGTGTTGATGTCATAGATACCGATGCAGGTGGGGAAGTCCTTGGGCCTACAGATGAAGTAATACTCGACGGGGGTGTGGCTGTCGTGGTTAGGGTCGTGGTAGCCGTGAAAGGTGTGTATGCCACAGTTACAGAGCCGCCGTTGTATGTCGGGTACACAGTGACGACGGTTCCGGCTGTGGCACAGCCGAAGTATGTGAATTCCGTGTCTGGGAAGACAAAGATGTCGTATTGGCAGTAAGGGGCTGCATTGCCGCAGCGCGTGATATAATTGTCAGATTGACAGGCCGCGTTGCAGTTTCCCAATGAGGCGTAAGGAACGCAGGCTGTAGCCAGAGGGCAGTCGATGATGTCGGTGCCCGGGCAGCAGCCTAAAACGCCGTCGAAGGTATTGGTAACGCAGACGTCGCCATCAACTACGCAAGTAACTGGACGAGCTGCGATGGAGTTAGTCGCATCGCGGACAAAATTTGTGTGCGTATAACCTACAGGAAGCTCCGCTAATGTAGCCGCAGGTGCTAATCCCTTGACGCTTAAAGAGTTTATACCCCTTTCCTATAGCTCCTACAAGACCGGTTGTAGCTGGGCTCCAGCCTTCGTGTGCAGGGTGGGGCTTATTAGCGGGTGTTATATCCGGTCCTGCCCATGGGATAGTAGACGCGCCAGGGAGCAGCGCAAAAGCTACCGCGAGGAAGAAAACCATGGCTATAGTAACGATAGCTCAGACTACAACACGGTACAGATAAATGAATAAGGAGGAAGAATAATAGGGAAAAGAAAGAGAAGGATGAGGATATAAAAAGGCTTACGGCTAAACCCTTAAGTATATTAGTTAGCTCCCATAAAGTACAGCAAACAGCTATCGCGGTCTGGGCATTCTTTAGAAGAGCAAGATCATTCGATATTACAGCTTTATTGGACTATGGCGGCAAAATTCGAGACTAGCGGTAGATTGGACGAGATTGAAAAAACAATTAATGGTGGCTAGTAGTAGAGCCAGTCTAGACTCTGCACCCTCTCTTCAATTCCGGGGGTTAGCGCAGCCACGTCTGCACGGCCTTTTTATAAGGGAAATTTTGGTATTTTGCTGTTGAAGGGAAAGTTAACAAAGCACGCTAACCACTGGGTGCTGTAGAGCTATCCCTTGCACGGATGGTGTGGATGCGATTGTGGCCCGTGCACGACGTCAAAGAAGGTGAGTCACTGCAGACCTGCGGAGGATAAATTATCCTATCCGGTCGGGCGGATAATAATCCTATCCGAGAATAGTCCGGATATCGGATAATATCCGGATAATATCTGGATATCCGCAAAAATTTAACTATCCCATCCCCTAGTGACGTCCCGCGAGAGTTAGACTATATATAAATACCAGAATTAAAAGTACGTATATAGTTACAGAGCCTTAATTCTATTAATTCTATTAGCTAGCCTTTATTAATAATAGTAGGATAAAATATACTAGGGGAAATATTAGCTTTGTAGTATGGGAGAATTAAATAAATAACTTAATTTTAAATATAGCTCTAAAGTCTCTATATATACATAAGGTGGGTAGTAAAAAAATATTATTAATACCGACAATATCTGCTATAGATAACGTTATAGAAATAAGTAGTAAGATATATAATGTTAAGAAATAGGTAATAGAAATAAGTAGTAAGACATATAATGGTAAAAAGGCACAGTGGTATATTATAAGGTAATATCTAATATAGTATTGGTAGTTAGTTATAGAAAAGGATAAACTAAGCCTTTACCCTTTATTATATAACACTATAAATATAGCTAGTATTAGTAAAATTTACCCTAAAAACTTTAACAATAATAATTCCTTTAAAGTTAATATATTTTCTACCCTTTTAAGCGGCGTTAAAACTAAAGCTAATATAATAATAATAATAATTTATTGCTTAACGTCTAATTTAGATCCCTATTGGGCCCACGCGGACTACTCCTTATTTATATATAGGGAGAAAACTCTATTTGGGAAAACCCTATAATCCATCTCCTTGCCTTTTAGGGCTCGCCTACTTAGCGCCTATAAGTTACCTGTAGTGCTACTAAAGCTAATATTAGTTTAATCTTAACTACTTATATAATATAGATTATTACGGCACTGTTATAAACCCTAGTTAGGGGCTTGGCTGTAATAGGACTAGCCCAGTTATAGTAGGAATGTCTTGGTGAAACACTTAATAGATAACTGTATAAAACTGTTCGTAACTGTTTGTAACTGTCTGCAACTATCTATAACTGTCCGCAATTATCCGCCGTAATTTACTATTTTCCACTAAGTTCCGCTAACTTAATTAAATTCCACTAAATTCTACTAATGTAATGGAATTTGGTCGAAACTTGTTGAAATCTGCGTAGGCTTGTGCCTACGCGTCTACTACTAAGACCCTAAATATTTAGTTATAAGTTTCCTATATTCCTTTCTCTTCTTTATATAACGTTTTATACTCTATAAGAGCTATATACTCTTAGATTAGATAGAATTTATATTTATTCCTTTAAATTTTCTCTAAAGCCTCTTTGTGCCCTTATATTACGTTATGTTAAAACAACTACTATTAAAATGGTAAACGAACCTAAATCCCTTTTAATAACTACGAGTATTATAACCCTAGTTAGGGAATAGTTAACTATAATATAATAGGCCTTTATAGACGCCTTAGCTTAGTAGCGGGCTGCACTAAAAGCCCAGTACTAGTAATTAATGGAAGCACTCTATAAAGAACTCTGTAATATTAAGGCATTTATGTTATAAACCCTAATAGCAACACCTATAAATAAGATTAAAATAATAGTACCTAAACCTAATATGTTGAATGCGAACACTAAACTAGTAATGGTAGCTTAACCTATACCTATAGCAAACCTAGTACCTATTATAAAATCCAAAAAGCTCCCTAATCCTCTAATATTTAATAGAAACCGAAATAACCTATATCCCTTTATAACTAAGCTCCATCTTAAACTCTTAATAAACTATAGTTAATACCCCACTAAGGCTAGTAAAGTTAGCTATAGAATATCTTATTTAAGTAAGGACGCTATATAAACTATAGATCTATTCTTCCGCAACGGCACTTTTATTAATTTTAAAACTTTTACCTCTCTACTAGAACAAATATATAATAACGCTAGCCACGAATATACAGCTGTTACCAAACTGTCGGTATACTTGCTTTATTAACGTGCACGAATATCACTGTATTGCGATACGTATGCGGTGTTGAAGTTGGTAGTTATTAATGTCTAGAAGTAAGGGGTTGCTCCAAGGTCAGGTTAGCTAGCCTCGCTTCGTGGTCTTGTGACCACGTCACATGACTAACATTCCGACACTAGAGCAACTCTAAAAAGAAGGTTAATCTATACTCTAAAGTTAAGTTTACTTCTAGACTATTCGTAGCGTATACGCAATAGCTTCCACGCTCCTTTTACAGGTCCGTAATTACATAACCCGTATTATAGCTTATACAAATGTCTCTAAACCAAAGCCTGTAAAATACTGTATTACGGAGATACTACACTAAGGAAGAGAAGAAGAAGAAAAGTTGTTAGAGGTAGTAGGTTAACATATTATAAGGGCCGCCAAGGCGCTAGTGGTAAGCGAGCCAATAGCGATTTTCTATGCCGGGTATAGAAAATCCTGATTAGTTAGTTAAATTTAGGGTCTATACCGTTATAATTAGTTACCTGACGCTAAGCTAAATCTAAGTTTGTTTGTTTAACCCATCCTATAACTTATAGATTAATTCGGTTCGTATTAACAAGCTATTAAAGAGCCGCGTAGGGTTTTCCCTTTATTATAGTGTTAGCAGGGTTGGCCTCTCTATTAATTTATTTTACCTCCGTAATCTATCTCCGTTTGTAGGCTTGCCGGAGGCATATTACGTTAATTATTAGGCGTTTTTCTTAGGTGGTTCCGAGTTATACTAGATAGTTATATAAGGACTTAGAGTCAGTGCAAAGCACAAATAGAAGGTTAATTTGTAGGATCTTATCTACTATAGACTTAATCGCAACGCCGATGTTAAAGCTATAGGCCGTGCCGTAGAGTTTAGAAGCTAGTACGCTCCAAGTGACTCTTTTGCACTTAACTAAGCTCTAATAGACGATATTAGCCTTCTTTGTAGCATCAGCTAGTACGAGGACGTAGCCAATCTGTAAAGAGAGGTCCTTATTATTAGTAAACAACGCGTCCGTAAATACCAGTAGCTGTAGGGTTTTAATATCTAACTTAATAAACTTAAGACCTCTATTAGCGTTCTTAATTTGCCAGTTTAAACGCTTGTTTAACTGTTTTGCGTCTTTCTTATTAGGGTTAATTACCTGGGCGGTAAAGAATAAATTAAATAAGGCTTCTGGCTGGTATACTAAAGCGATATATATACCTTTAGCACATTAAGTAATATACTGGTCCTTTAGAGTTAAGGTTTTTGTGGCTCCTCTTAATCCTGTACTTATGGCAAGCTTGGTACTAATTATACTAAAGTTTATACATTGTTGTTTCTAAGTAAGCGTAATACTCCTATTAGTTAGTAGCTGAATGACTCCACTATTAAACTTAATGGGTGTATTAATAGTAAGTTATTCCTATTCCTTAGCTATAAACTTGGCCTTATATAGCTTGTTTTGCTCTACGTTTATAAAGGTCTTATCTACTAGGAATAGAGTATTGTTAATTTGTAGGCCTACAATACCAAAGGGTTTGTTACTCTGTAGAAGGCAGGGGTTATACGTAGACTAGTCCATATATAACTGTTGGATATAATGCAAGTAATATATTTTAAACCAGTGGTTACCGGCTTCTGGTACTCCGTAGAGTGGTTTTACAACCTTTAGAACAGAGGCCTCGTTAATCCCAAGTTGCTTAATTAGCTCGTGCAGAGGTTATACATAAAACTCTCAATTCAGTGTGGTGGTTAATTGTACGTAGGCCTATAAAATATCTCAGAGGTAAAGTCGTGCCTGTAGAAGCTTTATGGCGGCGATATAGAGAATTAGTTATTGGCTAACTTGTTAAATAGTTAGTAATTAGGTAAGAACCAGTTCCTTTTCTAAGTTATTATAAGCTTATACAACTAGTTAGGATTTTTTAAAGGCTTTATTAGTTCCCTTATTCTTAATCTTATTAATAAATTGTAAGTTAAAGAGTTATACGCCTTATAGTATATCCGTAAGTCTTACAATCTCGAAAACTCCCTTCTTAAGTAGACTAGTAAGCTCCTTCTATTAGGAGGCGCTAAATTGGGTACTAAATTAACTATTATCCTATAGGTAGATAGTGATATTAGTTATAGCTGTAAGTAGAGGGTATTTACAAGGGCGTCCTCTACCTTATTTTAGGGGTTGTTGCTAAGCTTTAGTAGGTCTCTCTAAGACAGTCTTAGAAAGGGCTAACCTAAGTAGAGGTTTAGGTGGCGATTCTAGTCTAATAATTTGCTCCTGCGATTTAGTTGCTTAAAGGTAGGGTTTTACAACCGTAGATTAAAAGGCTGTAGGTCCGCTAAATAGCTTAACGGTGTATATTTTACCCTTAATGGTAAGTAAGGTAAATGGCTTGTTCCAATAGCCACTTTAGCTAGTATTTCCTTCTCTCTAGACCAAAACAGGCGAGTTTAGTAGGAGATCATAAATTATATCAGCATTAGGTCCGTTTCGTATATTTAGCGCGTTAGCGATCTATTGTTTAGCTTGTAGCTTCTATATCTCTACCATAGCCTTTTTAATTGCGGCAGCGCGTTATATAACGGTGGGGGATGGTGTATTGGATTTAACCATTCGGGGGTAGGCTCTAAAGACTAGAAGTATAGGAACTAGTCCTTTAGGGCCAGCTAAATCGTTAATTACTTTAAACGCCATTTGGAGTCCTATCTCCTTATTAATATTAGGGATTTCAGTCATAATAATCTGGTAGGCTCGCTATAATAGACTATAGTAGCGCTCTACCATTCTAATAGAGTTATGTGCTTTAACCAGTACTCCCTTTATACTAATTCCTATAATAGTGGCGTATTACTTAAATTCCTTACTAACAAAGTTCTTTTTAGCGTCGTGGGTAATTAGGTCTAGTGGCTCTAGGTAAATATTAATCTAGCACATCCATAGAACGTCCTATATATGTTTGGCGCTAATATCTTATAGCTATCTACCAGCTTAGAATCGCGTTCCTTTATTAATAACATATAGGAGGGGTAATCCGCTAATATACATAATATTGACGATAATATTATAGTTAAAATTAATATTATCTTATAGGGTAAAGCGGAATCTGCCTAGTAATTTGCTAAACTTCTAATAGTAGTGGCAGAACTTGGTTAGTTACTTAATAGCCATTCTATTAGTTTTATAGCCAGCATAGTAGAGTAGCTTTTGCAATTTCTTAACTAAGGGATATCTAAATCGGCGATATAGGCACCGTAGCTCTATATCTATTAAGTAGCAGGGGTTCGCGTTAAAGAATTCAGATAAATATAACTATAGTAATAAGCTCTATAGGAGAAATAGGTAGCCAAACCATCACACTACTGGCACTTTTTTGGTGCGAGTGATAACAACATTTCTAAGGTTATTGTAGTAGATTTAGAGTCTGTCCATATCCGCTAAATAGAGCAAGAAGGGGGTATCTGTATGGACAATATAAAACTGTATCTTGCCTATAGGGGTAACAACATCCATAGTTCTAATAGAGGTAGCAATTCTAATACCAAACTACACGTTAACTTGTCCTTTAGTTGAGGTATTAAGTCTTATAAATTAGTCCGCGTTCTATAGTGCCTAAAATTATCCATAACCAGCCATAGACTTCTTTAACGCACTAGTATCAATCATAATTCCTATAAATACTATAGAAGTATAGCATAAAGCGGCGGTTGTTGTGTTATAGTTAAACGGGTTAGTTTCCATAGTAGGTTCTGTAGAGGTTGTAGTAAGTAAGTAAGTATAAGCCTTATTAGCTAGTTCTACACTTATAAAGGTTGCTTTGTCTATAGTAAGAGTCCTAAATAATATAAGGTAGTAGCTGTTAGGGTCTTCTAATTCTTCCTCGCTATTATTATTATTAGTATTTTTATTAGCGTTTGTGTCTAGCATAAGAGCTTTAAAAGTCTTATTACACTCATTATTGTCATCTCCTTTATAGTAGATAGTGTATTGTCTAAAGCATTCTTTAAAGTTACCGTTGCGGTCCTTGTTATTATTAAAACGTCTTTTATACTTATCTCTAGAACGGTTCCGCTCCTCCTCTATGTGTTTCCATAAGCGGCAGGTCTCCTTTTGGCAAACATAGTACTTGGCCTTTATAGATCTGACGGTATTTTGTCTATAGGAGCGGGTTCGGTTACGGTTGTTACGGATGTCACGGCGGTATATACAATCCATAAAGTAGGCTCCTTAAGACGGTCTTATTAAGGCCTAGGAAGGGTGTTCCTTCTCCTATATAACTATAGAAGATTGCAACTTACTAATTAACTAGGAGAGGTCTTTAGAAGGGTTAAAAATAGTAATACGGCATACTAGTACTTCTTAGCAAGCAGTAACTAGCTTATTTATAAGAAAGAGGTTTATATAAAACTCTAGGTATAATCTATAGTGATATTTTAGGAGCTTATTAAGGAGTAGTTAGAAACTCTAATAGATTTACTTATTAGGGTTCTCATCAATAATTCCTTAGAAGTTGGTAGTGTTCCATTTAGTAAGATTTCTCCAATAGTACTCTGGTCCTTCAAAGAAGTAACACATATAGTTATATGCCTCAGTAAATAATCTAGTTAAAAGGCTGCTATTATAGTAGTAATCCTAAGCAAGTCCCTTTAGCATAGTTAGGAATGCAGTTATATAGCCTTTAGGAGGTAGACCAGCTCTCTTGCAGATATTATAGAAGATAGTTAACTTAAAGTTAAAGCTATTACTCACTCCATCGTACTTCTGGTCGTCCGTGTAGATCTTGGCAATAGTAGCTGCCTCTTTGCTGTATATAGGCAGGTGCATAGTAGGGTCAATATTGGCAGTACTAGGGTAAAGATACTGGGCAGGAGGAGCACTAGGTAGGATAGGAGCAGTTACTAGAGGGAGGGTAGAGGCAGTTGCCGTAGGCAATAATTGCTAATTCTGCGTCTGTAGGAGTTAAGTAAGGAGGGTAAGTAGTTAATCCTAGGTAAAGGTAGGTGCAGCTTACTATTAGGTGGCGGTTAGTGCAGTTTACTAGGGTATAGATGCAACAGCTAGTTGGGGTATTATAGGGGTAGGTATTTACGTTCCAGGTATTATAGCCGTAGCTATAGGCTAAATTATAGGCGTTAGAGGTAGTGGAGGTAGTTAATAGTTTACAGGCGTCGGTACCATATAGGAAGGTAGTGGGCTATAGGGGGGGGTTATAGGAACTAAAGAGGTTATAACTAATAGGGTTATAGCTTAATTTAATATCAGAGCTATTTATGTCGAGTTAAGTTATTCTTATAGTACCACTATAATTATAGGGCTGACTTCCTTAAGAGCTCCTATAATTTCCTCATCTATCCATTTATAAGGTTCCTCTTCTATAAGGACATTATATAGAACCTTATAAAGTGGGTATCTATTACTGTATATGGCGACATATACTCCTCTTTAGAGTAGGTAAGTATAGAGCTTTACTCTAGTAACAGAGCATATCTTTCTAAAGTCCTCAATAGTAAAGCCTTTAAATTCTTCTTAGAATAGCGACCGTAGTATATAATCTATAAAGTTCTTATATATATACTCATAGATTTTCATTTCTATATATTCTTCCAGGTCTTCCTTTAAGGCAGTTACTATATCAATCCCATAACCATGTCTGGCGATTCTCTCCTTCTATTTAGGATCCATTTTATTGTTTAAAGCAGTGTACTAGTCCTTGTATATATTGTAGTTTAAGGTTAAGGTTAAGGTCGAGGTCGAGGTTAAGGTCGTTAAGGTAAGGGTGTCAAGGTAAGGGTGTTTAGGTATATACGTCCTTTACAGCTATTAGGCCTATAAAGTATTCTTAGCAAGACTGCGATTCTCTCAGCGATCTATTATATTAGCTATAAGGCCAGTACAAATTCTCTCAAGCTTAAGGGAGGTCGTAATCTTCTTTAAGTAAAGATATAATTCTCTAGGCAATCTAACGCGTCAGCAGTTAAGCTGATACGTGGTCTTAAGCTTTAAGGGTAATATAGCTTTCTCCTTTAACTAAAATAGACAAGGCTAGGCGATCCGTGTACTATTTCCAGTACGGTTCTTAAGCTCTAGCTTATTGCATATTTCCTAATCTATACGTCTACTGATCAGTGTCGGTATACTTGCTTTATCAACGTGCACGAATATCACTGTATTGCGATACGTATGCGGTGTTAAAGTTGGTAGTTATTGATGTCTAGAAGTAAGGGGTTGCTCCAAGGTTAGGTTAGCTAGCCTCGCTTCGTGGTCTCGTGACCACGTCACATGACTAACATTCCGACACAAACTTAAAAACCTATAATAACGGAATTGAGACTTTACCAGCTTCTTTTTAGAATTTTTAGGTTTTATTAGCGAGCTAAATTAGAATAAAGCCGCTAGAGTTACTGCTTTTTAACGAGCTATTTTGGATAAGATTAGAGCCTAGTTAGTAGATAGAGAACTACTAAAGAACCTATCCAAATTTGCTATAATATGTTAATAAATTAATAAGGACCTTTAATATAATAAACAGACTTATTTTCTAAAGCCAACTATACCTTGCGTTTAAAACTCTATAAAACCGGTATATACCCTAAAGCGCGATCTGTCTCTAAAACCTAAAAGTCCTATATATAACCCTATGGACCTTAATGCCGCTCAATCCTATATACCCTTAGGAACCGATAAATAAAGAACTTGAGCTATAAATAGAGAATGCTTTAGATGCGGTAAAAAAGGATATATTTAAAAGTATTGCCAAACTTACCCTTTTAAAAAAGTCCGCCGTAGCTCCTCCCAATCCTTAAGTTATACCCACTTTACAAATTATACTTAGAGGCCACAAAGCACCTTGCCTTTAGTTAACTTAGAAAATGAATTATCCTAAGGCCAAGTCGCGCCTTAGGATAAAAGGTGGAAGAGTATAAGTGTCTAAGCTCTTCTAGCGCTAATATACAACATAACTCCCTTAATATACTTAGCGAAATTTAAATACTTAGAAAATGGAAGGAAGTACAAATCCTAATAGATAGTGGAGCTACTAGTATAGGCTTTATTAACACGAACTATGCAAAAACTTAATACCTAAATTTAAAGAAACTTAATAAGCCCTAAGGCCTATAAGGCTTTAATAGTAAACCCTTAATATATGGCAAACTAACGCACTATGCTCTTGTAAAATTGCGGATAGGTAAATACCTTAAATACGTTTCCCTGTTTATAACACCCTTAAAGTACTATAAGATAATACTTAGACACAGATAGCTAAAACAATATAACCCTTTAATTAGCTGGGTTAAAGAAATACTAAAGTTCCGTATAACCTACTGCTAAAGTTATTACTTAAAAAACCATTTGCCCTATAAATATATATATAACTATTTAAATTTAATATAATATAAATTACCCTTACCACGAACCTTAAGCTAACATAATAAATCTATAACTGCTAATTGTGGTAAAGAATATAAAGATGTTATATTAAAACCTCTTAAAATTTATATAATATAGACCGTGCCTTTTATCTTATTAGTAAAAAGATAAGATTATAAAATCTTTACTATAACTATAGAAGACATTAAGAAAGTATTAAAACTAAAATAATATCTTAATCCTTAACCTCTTATGCCTAAAGAGTACTATAACCTAATTAACAAGTTTAAAAAATAATTTATAGACTAACTAGCTCCACACTAAGAGAAATACAATTTTAAGATAGAACTTAAGCCTGGTATAACACTAAAGTTCGGTCTACTATACGGTATATTATAAGAAGAACTGCTTATAATACAATAATACCTTAATAAGTATCTAGAAAAAGGATTTATTCGCCCTAGCTAATCTCTATTTGCCTTACCTATATTATTTATTAAAAAGCCAGAAGGAGGCTTAAGATTTTATATTAATTATTAAGCTTTAAATGTAATTATAATTTAAAGCTAATATCTAATTCCTTTAATTTAAGAAACGCTTAACTATTTAGTAAAGGCACGGTACTTTATAAAGCTTAATATAGTTACCACCTTTAATAAAATCTGTATATATAAAGGGGATAAGAAGTATATAGCTTTTCGTATATAATAGGGACTCTTTAAATACCTAGTAATGCTGTTTGGCGTAAAGAACGGTCCTAGTACATTTTAGCAATATATTAATAATACGCTTTGTGAATTTCTTAATATATTTATTACCGCGTATATTAATAATATCTTAATTTACTTATCCTTGCTTTCTAAATATTAAAAACATATTAGAATGGTCCTTAAATGCTTAAAAAAACCGGGCTTATAATATAATATTAAGAAATGCAAGTTCCACGCGTCTAAGGTTATATACTTAGGCTTAATTATATCCCACAATGGAATTAAAATGGATCCTAAGAAAGTTACTGTAATTATAAACTAGGAAAGCCCTAGTAACGTATAAAATATTTAAGGATTTTTAGAATTTGTAAATTTCTATTATTAATTTATTAACCACTTCTTAGAAATTGTTTAGGGGTCGTTTAGTTGCAATCTAACTTCAGTTCAGAAACTCTTTAATCTGTGCCCCTTTTAGTGTTAACTAGTTAGTAATTAGTGGCGTCTACTTCTAAGGCTTGGTTGAATCTAAAATTAAATCAATTGTTTGGTAAGGCTCCAGATAAGGCTCTAGATAAGGCTTAGAATTTTAACTTTGCACAATACGTGATTGATTTTGGTAAGTAACTAAATAAGCACCTTTCCCACCAGGCCTCTATCGCGACTTTTTATTATAGTGTTGCAATAGAGTCTCCTACTTCTACCGCTACTTAATCGACGCCCTCTACTTAATTAACGTTTTCTACACCTTCCTTTACCTCCTGCAGGAGCCAAAGCAGAGCTATGACGACGCCCGTAACGCTCGCGACACCCACAAGCTTAAGGAAGTCGCGTATAAAATAGACAATTGAAATAGAGGAGGCGATATTAGAAGGCCTTATTAAGGCCATTTAGAAAGGATATCGTGTAGATAGCTCTTATAAAGTTAAGGGTTAGAAGCTTGCTCTTAACTATATACTAACTATTACTAATTAGGTAGTTAATCTAAAGCACGTTAAAAGTAAGCACAATAGCCACAAGAAGGATTGGAAGACGTAGAAGGAGCTCTACGCCCTCTCTAGCTAGGGGTAGGACGAAGCCAAAGGCGTGCCCGTTGCTAGTAAGGAAGTTATGGATACATACTTTAATACTAATCCTAAAGCTGCGAAGTTTTATAATACGCCACCTGCCTTCCTAAATATACTATAGGAGCTATTTAAGGGAGTTCTGGCAACAGGGAGTAATATAAGGTTAATTAATAAGGCAATTAAAAGCTATATAGACCCAGAGCTTCTTGCAACCGCGGCCTCGCAGGCAACGGATTTGATAGATAAGAAAGGTAAGAAGGAAGATAAGGAGGACTTTAAGTTAGGATTAGCTCGCAACTCTATTAAACATAGTTAGTTAAGCTCACCTTCTATTAAGCGCTTAAATACTCCTTTAATAGTAGAATCTTCCTCCTTAACGCCAAGTTAAGCTTCCTTATTAGTAATAAGGAAGCGGGCTATTAAATAAGCTACTAGAGAGGCTAAATCTAATTTAAAGCGCCAGCAAACGCGGTAAGTAATGGATTCTCTAGAAAAGACAATAGAACAAATTACTAAGAAGATAAGAGCTACTAGACAGTTAATTGCCCAGAAGTCTCCTTAAGAGAAGGCCTCTACAGAGTTTATTAAGGAGTTCAGTTACCTAGATCCGGTAGAGTAGCTAGTTATCCTGCGGGCTTTTAAGACTGAGTTAACTACTAGATTGTTTCTTATAACGGCTAAAGTTACAGAGCTTTAGTAAAGCTTAATTAACAATATTCTAACTAGTAGGAAGGATAATTAGGAAGGTAGGATTTAATTAAGATCTAGGCAAGATTTAGGCTAGAATTTAGGTAATATCTAAACAAGATTTGGGTGAGATTTTAATTATTCTTTAACGTCTTACTATATACGCAATTAAGGAGCAATATACAGAGGGAAAGTACATAGATTTCTATAGTAAATACACCAAATCTACCGTAGATTCTTAATTAATTGGCCTACTAATTACCTGGCAGTAACTCTTCTATATAAGTCGCGCGATCTTATCGCGTCTTTAGTTTATGCCTATATTGCTTCCTTCTTCCGCAAGCCTCGCGTCTTCCTCATCTATATCCTTATCTATATCCTTATCCTCCCCTTTTTAAAAGCTATCTAGATTGTCTAGATTATACATATTAATAAAGTTATAGACGGCTATTAAAGTATACACTACCTTAATCTGCGTCCTTAAAGGTAAATTACGCCTGCTAGCTTTAAAGAACCTAAACTAATACTTAAAACCACCTATAGTACGCTCCACTATATTCCTTAATGCCTCATGTTAAAGATTAAAAAGCTCCTTAAAGTTCTGAGGCCTTATATTTGCTTATGCCTATTCGCGAAGATGATATCGTACGCCGCGATAGGGAGTTAGTGTCATAGGCGTATTAGAGTACCCAGCATCTACAACATAGTATTTACTAGGTAAGGCTTTAAATCCTTTAACTTTAGCCAAGTTAATCACTCTGCTATTATAAGCAGTACCCTCCCACCTAGCTAGGACGTATATAAAGTTCATCTAGAAGTCAATAGCTATAAGTATATTCTGCGTCAATTCTCCCTTTCTACCACGCCACGGAGCCTGCTTTGTATACCCACCCTTAATAAAAATAGGAAGATAAGTACTGTTAAAAGCTCCAATACAATCAGCAAAAAAAGGATATTATTTAGGATCCTCAGCAATCTCTTCTAGGGTAATATTTTTAGGAAGTTAAACGACTTCCTTATACAATTTTAGAAGGCTAGGAAGAACTTTATATACAGCTCTATAAGGCAGCAAATTAATATAAGAAGTTCAGCTAGTCGCCAAATACTCACCGGTGGATTATTGCTAATAAGTACTGCGTTATCTTACTTAGTAACTTATACGACGCATTATTACTAAATATTATTAGGAATGTCACGAGCTTCTTAGCCGCTAATAGAAGCTTCGTATCCTTAAGGCCACCGTGCTCCTGCAGCCAATTAAGGAGCTTATTAAACACATCTAGCCTTATCCGGGTGACATTTAGAAGTCGTGCCTCATAGCCATAGAGTAATTGCGCCATCCACGTCGTGCCTCGCCATATATTAGTATGCTAAGTACGGACGCCCTATAGAAGGAGTATTATTGCGATCACAAAAGTTAGAATAAGGGCGTCATAAAATACGTGTAGTTGCGACTGCAGTATCGCGATTGGGGTGGGCAGAGACGCCATATTATAAGGAGTCGTCAATCGGGCGCGTATATAAAGCTTTAGATTTAATCTGGAGTTTAAAATAAGGAGCTTCAAGCTCCAGATTTAAACTGACGCCAAGACCTTAGTTCAGATTCTATATACGGTATAGCTTGCGACTTTGACGCGCTTGCTGATCTGGAGGAGCTTTAGATTAGAAAGTCGTTAGATTAACCGAACGATCGCGTTAGAATTAGATTTGAGCTTCAGATCGGTTCTGTTCTAAACCCTTTAGATTGAATCTGAAGCTGCAACCAAACGACCCCTTAGCTATTAGTAAACCTAATAAGAAAGAATATAAAATTTAAATAGACTGCTAGATATAAATGAGCTTTTAATAATTTAAAATATCGCTTTACAACTACTCTAATTCTTGCTTACTTTAACCCTAACCTTAAATATACTATTAAAACTAACTTGTCTAATTATGCGCTAGGGGGAGTATTATCGCAATATAATAAGAATGGCGAACTATGTCTAGTAGCCTTTCTTTCTTAGAAACTTGCTTCTACTAAATTAAACTATAAGATATATAATAAGGAACTACTTATAATTGTTAGATACTTTAAATAATGGCGTCCTAAGCTAAAAGGATTGTTGTTTCTAATACGCGTATTAACGGACTATAAGAACCTATAATACTTTATAACTATAAAATAATTAACGCAGCGCCAAATTCATTAGGCTGAATACCTCTTATAATTTAACTTTAAGATTATATATTAACCGGGCAAACTTAATTAAAAGCCTAATGTATTAACATAACGATTATAGGACTTACTTATAAACGCCTTAAATAAACGGATTATAAATTAATTATGGATCTTACTACCTCCTAAACATTTTAAAAAACTACATTCTATATTTCTAGATATGGAACTTAATAGAAATAAATTAGAAGTTAATAAATAGGAAATAGAAATTAATAAGCTAATAGAATACAAATATAAGAATAATATATAGATAGTAGATGTAATAAAGGTAATCTAAACTGGAAAACGATAGTATAAGGATATTACACTTGCTAAATGCGAAATTTAAAACAATTAATTGTACTATTAATAGAAGATAGTAGTTCCGAATTCTAAACCTTTATAATTTAAGATACTCGAATTTATATATAACTCCCCTATAGTAGGACATCCTGGCCATGCAAAGACCTATAAAATCATTTAATAAGTATATTACTGGCCTATAATATATAACTACGTACGGAAATACGTTTAAGTATATAGGATGTGCGTATGTAGAAAAACCTCTTATATAAAAAAGTAAGAAGTACTTTAACTACTACCAATTCCGATATAAAGATGGCGCGATATCTTAATTAACTTTATAGTCGACTTGCCTAATAGTAATGGGTTCACGAATATTATGGTAGTAGTTAACCATCTTATAAAAATGCGATATATGATTCCTATAGACTTAATTAATACAATATTAGTAGCCGAATATTTCGTTAAGTATATCTTTAAGCTACACAGACTTTCTAATATGATAATATCCAACCGTAAAAGCTAGTTCGTTTTAGACTTCTAGCAAGCTCTATATAAATAATTAAGTATTTAAACATAACTCTTAACTGCATTTTATCTAAAGATAGATAATTAAACTAAAATTTCGAACGCGATTATAGAATAATATTTATAAATATACTGCTCCTACCTATAAGACGACTGGGAAAAATGGCTACCTTTAGCTGAGTTTACTGTAAATAATACAATAAATGTATTAATAGGCGCAATACTATTTTACGCAACCTACGGACAAGACCCTTAACTTGGATTTAAGCTATAACCTAATATTAATATAATAGGACCCATGATTAAACGGATCCAGTTAATTAACGCGTATAACTTTACTAATTAAATAAAGTAGTTAACGGAACTATTACAAAGTAAGTTAACGTACGTTTAAACATTATAGGAATAGCATATAAATAAAGGACGAGCTCTTATATGGGACTTTAAGGAAGGTAATATAGCTTACCTAAGTACACAAAACCTAAAGACTTAACGGCCTTTAAAGAAACTTAATTAGAAGTTCGCGGGCCCTTACTAAATTAAGAAGAAACTAAGCCTATACGCCTATAAGCTCGAACTACTGACTAAAATAAAAATACACCCAATATTTTACGTAAGCTTACTATAACCTTTAAGAAACGATCCTATGACTTATAAAGTACCACCACTACCTTTTATAATTATTAACAACGGTAACAGTTCTTACTTTATTAACTTAATTAATAATATACAATAGAAAACATAATCTAAACAATTTGAACTTCTTATTAAGTGGGAAGGATATAAAACATAAACCTGGGAAACCTATAACCAGATTAAGGCTAATGCGCCTTTTTTAGTAAAAGAGTTCTATAAGGACCATCCTTTACGGCCTACTCTGGCTAGATAGACACAATATAAAGGTAAACAACTGCTACCTAACATAAAGACACGAAACACGATAGCAGGAAACTCGAAATTAAAAAGAACTTAAAATACGTTACAACGCTTATAACGCAATAAGTTATAAATTCTTAACTAAATTAAATTGTTTTGGACCTTTAGCTAAAAAAGGGGGGGTACTATAACGGGACTAGCCCAGTTATAGTAGGAATGTCTTGGTGAAACACTTAATAGATAACTATATAAAACTGTTCGTAACTATTTATAACTATCTGCAACTGTCTATAACTATCTATAATTATCCGCCGTAATCTACCGTTTTCTACTAAGTTCCGCCAACTTAATTAAATTCCACTAAATTCCACTAATGTAATGGAATTTGGTTAAAACTTATTAAAATCCGTATAGGCTTATACTTACGCGTCTGCTGCCAAGACCCCAAATATTTAGTTATAAGTTTCCTATATTCCTTTCTCTTCTTTACGCAACGTCTTGTACTCTGCAAGAGCTATATACCCTTAAATTAGATAGAATTTATATTTGTCCCTTTAAATCTTCCCTAAAGCCTCTTCGCGCCCTCACATCGGCTAAGCCTTAGCTATATATATATAGATATATCCTTTCTTTAACCTTCTTCTAGTCCTTATTTTAGAATTCTAGTTTACTAGCTACTAATAGATTCTTATTCTTTTAACTAAGCCTTTATATAGATCTTAAAATAAGTCTTCTTAATTTATAAATATACTTATAGTATAGTAAAGAAAGAAAATGCTTATATAAAGATATATAGGTAGCGTATATAAATATATTTTATTATTTATTACTTAATATCTAATTTAGATCCCTATTAGGCCTATATAGATTACTCCTTATATATATATAGGGAGTGTAACAGGCGCTCCTAAAAGGTATATATTAGATAAGACAGATAAAGGTTTTACTAATGTCCCACTAATGTCCTAGAGGAGACATGGTTAGATAGATAAGGGGTAAAAGGTTTTACTAGTGTCTTAAAAGGATTATAAAGGGAGCTGGTTCTCCTTTAGAGAAGAACCAGCAATTAGTCTCTAAATAGAAGAAGTTAGAAAGTATTTGTCCTTTAATATAGCTTATTCTACCTTTAACTTACCTTTTACTTATCTATAGCTCTTATTCTATACTGTTAATTAGATAATTATATATTCTGGTTAGACTAGTCTCTTATAATTCTAATTACTTACAATCTATTAGGAACGTATGGCTATTAATTAATAATAACAGACCATACTCCTTTACCCTCTAAAGCAACGCCCTTACTATAAGAGGCTTAGAGAGTCTCCCTAGAGGAGCGCATTCTATCTACTTATAAAGGAGTAGACTAAGAAGCCACGGCTAGTCTATCTAACTTTGTAGGACCCTTAGGAACGACTACCGCTGGGGAGTTATTAGAGTAGTTACTATATAAGACCCTATAAAAAACAAAAGAGTTGGAGATATAATTAAGATAAGCGTATTAAAACTACTAAGAACAATTATAAGGATAAATAGGAGAAGCGTAGACACCCTAGACACGAAGTAGACTTAAAGGTGCAACGCCATACCATACTATAATATTAGAAAAATATAAATTTCGTATAAAAGACCTGGATGAGTATAAGGGTAATAGTCTTTAAAACTGTAATTGTTTTATCCATTAATATAAAACGATGTTTCAGCTGGATCTAAAATATTACTTTAATAGGTATAACTAGATACTAATTGCTTCTACCTTCCTGCGTAGCACTATTAAGAGTTTATAGATACGCTATAAGAAGAAACTTACTACACCCCTTAAATTTAGTAAATTTAAGTCCTGGTTGGTTAATTAGGTCTAAGACCCTACTAATTAAGGGATGGATTATAACTAGCAATACTATAATACTAAACAATAAGATAGCCAGAGTGTAGTCCAGTTTATAAACTACTTAGAAGAGCTAGAAGATAATATACCCTACTTAGATCTATAGGATAATGCTATACGACTTTACTAGCTACTCGCTAAGCTACAACCTAAGATTTAACAGGCTATATAAGAGAAGGGCGAAATTCCTACTTTTTAAGAAAAGCTTATCTCTAAAGCTACTTAGGTTAAGAATGCTAAAAGAGACTATCTAGGGAAGTAAAAGGAACGAGACGCTAATAATAAAGAGTATAGGACTAGACCTAGCTTTAATAATAGGGGCAGATTCCAACCTAACTACCCTATAAAAGGACAACGTGAGCAGGCCTTATAGCCCTAGAGTAACGTGGGTTAACCCCAGAATAATAATAGTTGGAAACCTAATCTGTATAGGAGGGGAAAGCCAATTATCTACTTTAACTGTTATAAGGAAGGCTATAAGAAATATTACTACCCTAAGAAGAAGTAAGAGTCGGCTTAATTAGGAAAAGAGAGAGCCTAGTAGACCTTTACTCCCTTATACTAGGCTAGGAAGAGAAGGAGGGAGTAAGCTACTATATAGTTATTCCTATTTCCCTTTAAGTTAATAATAAATAGGTAACGCGGAACTGCCTTATAGATAGCGGCGTAACTATAGGGTTTGTTTTTTAATTACTAGTAAAAGAATTAGATTTAGACCTTAGTTATTACAAACAGCTTAAGTACGATGTTGTGACTACTTGGGGAAGAGTTGGAGGAAGCTAGTTGGTTAATATAGGCACGGTCTAGGATAGAGCCGGTGGAACTATATAACGAAGAATAGTAACCGAGTCATATAACCTGCACGTAGCGAACGTAGCAAATATAGTAAACGTACTTACGTATACTACGTACACTACGTACCTCACGTAGCGAAGGGATTTCTTAGGCGTATAGTTGTGTATTTAAAGGACTATAGTTCCTACCCAGATAGTTCTCTCTTTATAGTGAATCTTAGAATATAATTAGAGTTAATCTGTTGGGTAACCACTCTACTAGTTGTTATTACGTTGTTAACTTATTATTTATACTTATATACTTAGCCTAATAATAGGACCCACCGTAGTTCTTACTATAAGATTCCGTTATATATTCACTACTAAGGTTACGGTATTAAAACACGAGAGAAGTTAAATAACATACTACCTAAAGCACCAGTTACGACGCAGTTAATAACTATAATTACCTTAAAATTAGGAGACAACAGTATAGCAGATATAAACTTATAAGTGGTTATAAGAGGTTAGTTATAGGAAATAGTTAATCGCTTATTAGATAATAATAGGATACTTAAAGAACGTATTAATAAAATTAGAGTAGTAAAGGTTAAGTTACCGTTAATTAAACGATTCTTAGGAGAAAGGTTAAAACTTAAGGGATTCCTTATGCAAATGCACTTTAAGGTAATGTAGAAAGGAGCGAAACTGGTAATATCTACAGATTAGGTAATATACGTAGGATTATTCTTAATAGGAAGAGCACTGGAATAGTTTAAATCTTACCTTATAGAGATATAGGTTAGTGGTATAACAACTACTAACCAAGACGTATGGTTTATGTTTACTAGTTAGAACAGGTTTATAGAAAAACTAATATAGATATTTAAAAACCTGGAAGCATTAACTATAGCAGAACAAAAGCTTTAAAACTTAGTATAATATTCTTTAGCAATTAAGTACATAATATAGTTCTAGATACTCGTAATATAGGTTAAGTAAAATAATAAGGCGCTTATAGTATAGTATAAATAAGGACTTAAGGCTAAAGTCTAGGACATAATTATTTTAATAAAAGATGCGGAAAGTCTAAAAGACTTAATAGATTAGTTAATAAAGATTAATAATAGGATCTATTAAAGGGAATAAGCTAAGAAAGGGCAAAACAGAGTTCTATGGTTATATAAGGCGTAGAGTACGCATTAATAGACATAAAGTTAAAAACTATAGAATGGCGCAGAGCTAATAGACTTAAGTAGTACTAAAGAATTTAAGAGATAGATAAAGAAACTATAAAAACCTAGAGGTTAAGGATTAAGTAATTATAGGACTAAAAAGCAGAGGCTAAACTAGGGATCTTAACAGTAGAAGACGTTTAGGCGGACTCTATAATAAGAAAAATAGTTTAAAGATAGAGCTTATATAAATTACGGAAAATAGAATTATTTTGCCAGAGACTATAGAGGTAGTTAGAGTAACCACGCGGTAAAGGGCACTAGGTTGTTAGAGTATAATAATACAGATATAGGGATGTTGCGTGGGACTAAGGAGTGTTCAATTAAACACTTTACGTTTTATTATAATAACGCATACCAAATTTATAAGGACGCTAAGTATGGCGTAAGCTATTAGCCATAAAAGCTAGAGTTAAGAGGGCTTAAGGGAACTAGAGAGTTAGATAAAGAATAGGATTAACTCTACAAGCTGGATTAAGATATTACAGCAATATACGGATAAAGATTAGTAACAATAATAATAGAGTTAGAGTACTTATTAATTAATAGCAACAAGGAAGAAAAAGAGGCTAACTAGGAGTACTTAAACCTTAATAACGCAATAGAAGTAGAGACTAAAACCACTATAGAATGCGGATTAGTAACGGGTATTATAACACTATTAGATACAACATCCATTACTTTATAAGACGGAAGGAGTAATATTTAAAGATAATTAAGCAAGTAGACAACTGCTAGTGCTAGCTTACTACTTATAAAAGGTAAAAGGCTATAGGTCTAAGATTCTTAAGAAGAGATAAGGAAGGCTCTAGACTTATAGGACGTAATAAGGACAGCTTAAAAACCCACAATAAATAAAACCCGATAGGAAAGGGCAGTAACTTAGTTTAGTAATAAACAAATAAGTATAGGACGTAAGTTTAAAAACCACGAGTTTAGGGAATAAATAAGAACGTTAGTAGGAAACTAAGATTTTAAGAAACAAATAAGGACCATAGCAATTCCAGGTAAATATAGTATTTAGCCTAAAAATTAAAGAGTTAATACAGAAATTAAGAAGTAAGATGACTTTAAAAATCTAGCTGCAAGATATAAGAAATAAGAAACTATAGATAAGTTTAGGCAAAGAATTATTACATAGTAAGAGCAAAAGCTAGATAGAAGGTTAGCTATGCTAGGTTATATAAGGGACAGAGCACCTATATAAAGAATTACTAATAGGCCTAGTATAGGGACGCCTAGAGTAAAATGGTTAAAGGAACTAGAACAAGAAGAAGATCTAAATATTCTAGTTAGGTTTAAAGAAAGACATACCAAAGGATATCACAATATAGCGATAATAAGGTACTTTCTTACGGATAGACCATACACACTAAACCAGTTATACGGAAAGTGGTATAGGCAACAATACAACGATAAATAGGAAGACTTTTATATATAGCTAGACGAGAAGGTAGTCTAAGACTAACCTATTACAGAAAAACGTATAAACTATATTAAAGGAGCATTAATTATAACGTTAAGGAACCTAGAAGAGGGATCTAGGGACTAAAGAGAAGAATAATAAATCTTAGTACCCGCAGTAGAAATACTAGTGGTTAGGTTAACTAGGTATTGGTTTAAACTTAAGGGTAAAAACAAGCTAAGAGTTAACCTAAGTTACCTAGCGTATTACACGTTGTTATAGATAGCATGCGTAGATAATATATGTAATATATATAGAGCACTAAAAGATAAGAACCAGAAATACCTAGTAAGGATATATTAGGTACCAGAAGAGAAGCGGTTTAGAGACGCTAAGTATATATATAGATGGCACCTAGTAGAAGTATAAAGTTAAGGGGACCTTATACTTTAACTAGGAAGATTCCTTATAGAAGAATACCTAGACGGATAATAGTAGTAGGACTACCTAGAGAACACTTATCTATAGTACATAGAGGAAAAGAAATAAACTAAGTATTGGCTAAGAGTGGACTAAATACTAGTAGGATCTAGCAGCTAATAGTTAGGAAAAGGGGAGGCCTATAGAACTAGAGGGAACCAGTAGTAGAGCCTTAAACCCTTAAAGAAATTTAAGGACAACACCTAAACTTATAAATTAAGTGGTAAAATCAACAGTTTAAGGCACTAATAGACAGTAGAGCAATAAGGAACCATATATTACTAGTAGTAGTAGAAAGAATAGGGTTACTATATAGATAGAAGGAATACCTATATCCACTTACAATAATTTTAGGAGATTAGATAGCCTATAGAGGAGGCATTATTAATCTTAAAACAGGACCTATTTAGTTAACTATTAAAGGGAGATAGGTTAGAATGTCTTTTAATATCCTACTATTAAAAAAGGATAAGGCGATACTAGAAATGCCTTAGTTATAGAAATACAATCTAAAGATTAATTAGGTTATAGATTAGGTTAATATTAGAGATACTTAATAACGCAAAATATGACAGTAAACCAAGTTAGTATAGTACTAGGTAGGAGCAACATATAAAGAGACTAAGTAAGGCTTAAGTTATATACCAAAGAGATACCACAAGTATGGAAAAAAGTTATAGTTACTAGAAAGTAAAAAGCTGTTAGAATACGTAGTATGGGACTATAAAATAGAACTAAAAGAGGGAATAAGTCTAAAGTTCTTTCTAGTCTATAAGCTTACTAAAACCGAGTTAGTAGCGCTTAAGGAGTTTATCTAGGAGAACTTACGAAAGGGATATATTAGACCATTATAGTTATCAGCAGGATATCTAGTACTATTCATCCTAAAGAAAAACGGAAAACTTAGGATGTATATAGACTACAGATAGTTAAATAGCATCACTAGGAAGGATAGGTATTCTTTACCCTTAATTAGTAAAATCTAAGACCAAATAGGCAACGCAAAGATCTTTATAAAGATAGATCTAAGATAGGTATACTATTAGATTAGAATTAAGGAAGGCGACAAATAAAAGGCAGCCTTTAGGTCAAAGGAAGGACTATATAAACCATTAATTATACAATTCGGGCTTATAAACGTACCAGTAACGTTCTAAAAGCAAATTAATAATATATTAGGAGAACACCTTAATAAATTTGTTATAGCATACCTTAACGATATTATTATCTATTTAGAGAGTAAGAAGGAGCATAGAAAACACGTTAAATGGGTTTTAAAGAGACTATAGGAGGAACAAATGCTAGTAGCTATTAAGAAATGCGAGTTCTTTACAAGGAAGACCAATTTTATAGGATTTATTATCAAACTAGGGAAAATTAGTATAGACCTAAAGAAAGTTAAAGCTATAGTAAGTTAGTAAGAACTAAAGAACGTTACGTAGTTAAAATCGTTTCTAGGGTTTTATAACTACTATAGGAGGTTTATTATACAGTGGTTAAAAAATATTAAGCCGTTTATAAGGCTAATAAAGAAAGAGGAGCCGTAGGTATAGGGAACTAAGTAAAAAAAGGTATTTAAGGAACTTAAGGAGTTGTTTACCCAAGAACTAATTCTCAAGATTTACCAACTAAAGTTAGAAACGGTTGTTAAGACAGATATATTAGACTTTGTACTAGGAGCATATTTGCTATAGAAGCACCAGAACATATAGCATCTAGTAGCGTATTACAGTCGGAAGATAACACCACTAGAACTAAACTACAATATTTATAATAAAGAGTTATTAGGTATAGTTACAGCGTTAAGGGAATAGAGAGCATTTTTATAAGGCACTAAGAAACTATTTATAGTTAAAACGGATTATAAGAACCTTATAGGATTCCTAACAACAAAGAAACTCAACCAAAGATAGGTTAGATAGGTGGAAATGCTTACGGAATACCATTTTAAAATTTAGCATACTAAGGGTACAGATAATGCACAAGCAGATACTCTAAGCAGGAAAGCTAAACTATAAAGTAACAAAAAACTGTCAGGGGCTATATTGCGAAAAGACAAAGATAGATTAATTAGGTACAACTATCCTAAGGTAATAGTAACATAAAAGAGCTAGATCCACAAGTTACTTAAGAGTAATTAGACATAGAAGATCTAAAAGGCATAAATAGAGGATCCAGACACAGAATAGTATAAAAATAGAGAAGTAACCTATATTCCAAGGTCCATTATAAAAGAGTTTATTAAGTTATTCTATAAGGGACTAACTTAAGGACACAACGGAGCTATAGGCTTAGTGTTAAGACTTTAAAAGGAGTATATTATTTAAGGAATCTGGGGACTAGTAAAATAAGTTATAAAAGAATGCCTAAATTGCTAAAGAAATAAACTAACAAGGTATAAGCTATACGGAGGGCTATAACCTATTAAGACACTAGAGAGACCATAGGAGGTTATATTATAGGACTTTGTTATTAAGTTACCAAAGTTAAAAGATCTTATTATAGGGCAAGATTATAATATAATCTTAGTAATAGTAGACAAGCTAATAAAGTAGGGATACTTTATAGCATATATAGAAGAAGTATTAGCAAAAGATATCGCTAGAATCTATATTAAGGAAGTATTTATAAGACATAGAGCAGTAAGTAAGGTTATATTAGATAGAGATCTAAGATTCATAGCAGCATTCTAGGAGGTATTCTTGGCGGAATAAGGAGTTTACGCAGCAACCTTAATAGCATATTATCCGCAGACGGACGGATAGACTAAAAGACTAAACTAGACACTATAGCAGTACCTAAGGCACTATATTAATTACGTATAAAATAATTGGGTATTATTACTACCAGTTATATAGTTTATATATAATGCAACACCATAAGAAGGAATAGGGATATTACTATTTAAGGCGAATTACGGGTACAAGCTAAGAACATTGTTATTGCCACGTTAAGTAAAGAAAATAAGTAGTATAGCCAAAGAAAGAATAGAGACTTTAATGAATCTTTATGCAGACCTTAAAGAAATAGCTAAACTAGTATAAGAATGAATAAAAAGGTACTATAATGCTAGGAGATTTAAGGGACCAGATCTTAAGGAGGGGGATAAAGTATAGCTACTACACAAAAATTTTAAGAGTTGACGACTAAGTAAGAAGTTAGACTACGTCAGACTAGGACCTTTTAAAATTATAAAGAGAATTTTATTGGTTATATATAAGTTAAACCTACTAGCCAAAATAAAAATCTACCCTATACAGCATGTCGCAATGCTAGAACTAGCACACAGAAATGTTAAGTCACTAGTTTATAAGGCAGACATATATAAAGGGCAGGAAGAGGACAAGTGGCAAGTTTTAAAGATTATCAGTGTTACGGACAGCTTAAGTACGATATTACAACTACTTGGGGAAGAGTTGGAAGAAGCTAGTTGGTTAATATAGGCACGGTCTAAAATGGAGCCGGTGGAGCTATATGATGAGAAATGGTAACCAAGGTCATATAGTGTGCTATATATTAAACGCGAGGAACGGGAGGAACTTATGTACCTTATATACAACACGTACCTCACGTATAAGAGAGGATTTCTTAGGCGTATAGTTGTGTATTTAAAGGACCTCAGTTCCTACCATAGATAGTTCTCTCCTTATAGTAAATCTTAGAATACAATTAGAGTTAATCTGTTAGGCAACCACTCTACCAGTTATTATTATGTTATTAACTTCTTGTTTACCTATATACCTAGCCTAATAATAGGACCCACTGTAGTTCTTGCTACAAGATTCCGTTATATATTTACTACTAAGGTTATGGTATTAATAAAGTCGAATAATATACCACCTAAAGTACTAGTCGCGATACTATTAACGGTAATAACTACCTTAGGATTAGGAGACACTAGTATAGTAGATATGGACTTATAAGTGGTTATAAGAGGTTAGTTATAGGAAATGGTTAATTGCTTATTAGATAATAATAGGATACTTAAGGAACGCATTAATAGAATTGGCGTAGTAAAGGTTAAGTTACCGTTAATTAAACGATTCTTAGGAAAAAGGTTAAAACTTAAAGGATTCCTTACGCAAATGCACTTTAAGGTTATGCAGGAAGGAGTAAAGTTAGCAACACCTATAGATTAAGTAGTGTATGCAGGATTGTTCTTAATAGGAAGAGCACTGGAATAGTTTAAACCTTACCTTATAGAAATACAAGTTAGCGGTATAACAACTACTAACTAAGATATACAATTTATGTTTACTAGTTAGAACGGGTTTACGGAAAGACTAATATAGATATTTGGAGACTTAGAAGCATTAACTATAGCGGAACGGAAGCTTTAAAACTTAGTATAACGTTCTTTAGTAATTGAGTATATAATACAGTTTTAGACACTTATAATATAGGTTAAGTAGAATAATAAGGCGCTTATAGCACAGTATAAATAGGGACTTAAGGCTAAAGTTTAGGATGTAATTATCCTAATAGAAGATACGGAAAGTCTATAAGACTTAATAGATTGGTTAATAAAGATTAATAATAGGATCTATTAAAGGGAATAAGCTAAGAAAGGGCAAGATAGAGTTTTATAGTTATATAAGGCGTAGAGCACGCATTAGCAAATATAGAGCTAAAAATTATAGAATGGCGCAGAGCTAATAGACCTAAGCAGTACTAAAGAATCTAAGAGATGGATAAAAAAACTATAAAAATCTAGAGGTTAAGGATTAAATAATTATAGGACTAAGGAGTAGAGGCTAAACTAGGGATCTTAGTAGCAGAAGACGTTTAGGCGGACTCCATAATAAGAAAAATGGTTTAAAGATGGAGCTTGCATAAATTATAGAAAACAAGGTTATTTTGCTAGAGACTATAGAGGTGGTTAGAGTAACCACGCGGTAAAGGGTATTAGGTCGTTAGAGTATGATAATATAGATATAAGGATATTACGCGGGACTAAGGAGTGTTCGATTAAATACTTCGCGTTTTATTATAACAACGCATATCGAATTTATAAAGACGCTAAGTATAGTACAAGCTATTGGCTATAAGAGCTAGAGTTAAGAGGGCTTAAAGGAACTAAAGAGTTAGATAAAGAATAAGATTAACTCTATAAGCTAGATTAAGATATTAAAGCAATATACAGATAAAGATTAGTAATAATAATAATAGAGTTAGAGTACTTATTAATTAGTAGTAATAAGGAAGAAAATAAGGTTAACTGAGAGCACTTATACCTTAGTAATGTAATAGAAGCAAAGACTAAAACCACTATAGAACACGGATTAGTAACGGGTATTATAATACCATTAGATACGGCATCTATTACTTTATAAGACGGAAGGAGTAATATCTAAAGATAATTAAGTAAGCAGATAACTGCTAGTGCTAGCTTACTACTTATAAAAGGTAAAAGGCTATAGGTCTAAGATTCTTATAAAGAGATAAGGAAAGCTCTAGACTTATAGGATGTAATAAAGACAGCTTAAGAACCTATAATAAACAAAAACTAATAGGAAAGAGTAACAACTCAGTTTAGTAATAAATAAATAAGTATAGGACGTAAGTTTAAGAACTATAAGTTTGGGGAATAAATAAGAACGTTATTAGGAAGCTAAGATTTTAAGAAATAAATAAGGACTATAGCAATTCTAGGTAAATATAGTATTTAGCCTAAAGATTAAAAAGTTAATATTAAGATTAAGAAGTAAGATGACTTTAAGGATCTAGCTGCAAGACATAGAAAATAGAAAACTATAGATAAGTTTAGATAAAGAATTATTGCATAGTAAGAGTAAAAGCTAGATAAGAGGTTAGCTATGCTAGGTTATATAAGGGACAGAGCACCTATACAAAGAGTTACTAATAGGCCTAATATAGGGACGCCTAGAGTAAAGTAGTTGGATAAACTAGAATAAGAAGAGGATCTAGATATTCCAGTTAGATTTAAAGAAAGATATACTAAAAGATATTACAACGTAGTAATAATAAGGTACTTTCTTATAGATAGACTATATATACTAAACCAGTTGTATAGAAAGTGGTATAGGCAATAACACAATAATAAATGGGAAGACTTTTATATATAGCTAAATAAAAAAGTTGTCTAAGACTAACCTATTATGGAAAAATGTATAAGTCATATTAAAGGAGCGTTGATTATAATATTAAGGAACCTAGAAAAGGGATTTAGGGACTAGAGAGGAGAACGATAACTCTTAGTACCTATAGTAGAAATACTAGTGGTTAGGTTAACTAGGTATTGGTTTAAACTTAAGGATAAAGACAAGCTAAGAGTTAACCTAAGTCACCTAGCGCATTATACGTTATTGTGGATAGCTTATATAGATAACGTGTGCAATATATATAGGGTACTAAAAGATAAAAACCGGAAATACCTAGTAAGGATATATTAGGCACTAAAGGAAAAACGGTTTAAAGACGCTAAGTATATATATAAATGGCACCCAGTAGAAGTATAAAGTTAAGGGGACCTAATACTTTAACCCAAAAGATTCCTTACAGAAGAATACCTAGATGGATAATAATGGTGGGACTGCTTAGAGAATACTTGTCTATAATATATAGAGAAAAAGAAATAAACTAAGTATAGATAGGATCTAGTAGCTAATAGTTAGGAAAAGGGGAGGCCTACGGGACTAGAGGTAACTAGTAGTAGAGCCTTAGACCCTTAAAGGAATCTAAGGACGATACCTAAACTTATAAGTTAAGTGGCAAGATTAACAGTTTGAAGCACTAATAGACAGTAGAGTAATAAGAAACTATATATTACTAATAGTAGTAGAAAGGATGGGGTTACTATATAGACAAAAGGAACACCTATATCCACTTATAATAATTTTAGGAGATTAGATAGCCTATAGAGGAGGTATTATTAATCTTAAAATAGGACCTATTTAGTTAACTATTAAAGGGAGACTAGTTAGAATGTCTTACTGTTAGGAAAATATAAGGCAATACTAGAAATGCCTTAGTTATAGGAATATAATCTAAAGGTTAATTAGGTTACAGGTTAGGTTAATATTAGAGATACTTAATAACGTAAAGTGCGATAGCAAACCAAGTTAGTATAGTACTAAGTTAGAGCGACATACGAAGAGACTAAGTAAGGCTTAAGTTATATACTAAAGAGATACCATAAGTATGGCAAAAAGTTATAGTTACCAGAAAGTAAAAAGCTGTTAGAGTATACAGTATGGGACTATAAGATAGAGTTAAAATTAGGAACAAGTCTAAGGTTCTTTTTAATCTATAAGCTTACTAAAATAGAGTTAGTAGCGCTTAAGGGGTTTATCTAGGAGAACTTAAGGAAGGGATATATTAGACTATCGCAGTTATTAGTAAAATATCTAGTACTATTTATCCTAAAGAAAAACGGAAAACTTAGGATATGTATTAACTACAGACAGTTAAACAGTATTACTAGAAAGGATAGATATTCTTTACCCTTAATTAGCGAAATCCAAGATAGGATAGGCAACGTAAAGATCTTTACGAAGATAGATCTAAGGTAGGCGTACTATTAGATTAGGATTAAGGAAGGTAACAAATGGAAGGCAGCCTTTAGGTTAAAGGAAGGACTATATAAGCTATTAGTTATGCAGTTTAGGCTTATAAACGCACTAGTAACGTTCTAGAAGCGAATTAATAGTATATTAGGAGAACACCTTAATAAGTTTATTATAGTATACCTTAACGACATTATCATCTACTTAGAGAGTAAGAAAGAATATAAAGAACACATTAAATAGGTCTTAAAGAGACTATAAGAAGAATAGATGCTAGTAGCTATTAAGAAATGCGAGTTCTTTATAAAAAAGACCGATTTTATAGGATTTATTATTAAACTAGGAAGAATCAGCATGGACCTAAAGAAAGTTAAAGCTATAGTAAGTTGGTAAGAACTAGAGAACGTCACACAGTTAAGATTGTTTTTAGGGTTTTGCAACTACTACAGGAGGTTTATAGCACAGTGGTTAAAGAATATTAAGCCATTTATAAGGCTAATAAAGAAGGAGGAACTGTGGGTATAGGAAAATAAGCAAAGGAAGTTGTTTAAGGAACTTAAGGAGTTGTTTACCTAGGAACTAATCCTCAAGATCTACTAACTAAAGTTAGAGATAGTTATTAAGACAGATATATTAGACTTCGCACTAGGAGCATGTTTGCTATAAAAGCATTAGGATATATAGCATCTAGTAGCGTATTATAGTTGGAAGATAACACTACTAGAACTAAACTATAACATCTATAATAAGGAGTTGTTAGGTATAGTTATAGCATTAAAGGAATGGAGAGCATTCTTATAAGGCATAGAGAAACCTTTTATAGTTAAGACAGATTATAAGAACCTTATAAAATTCCTAAGAACAAAGGAACTTAACTAAAGACAGGTTAAGTGGGCGGAAATGCTTATAGAATACCATTTCGAAATTCAGTATACTAAGGGTATAGACAATGTACGAGCGGATACTCTAAGTAGGAAAGCTGAACTATAAAGTAACGAAAAGCCATTAGGGGCTTTACTGCGAAAGGATTAAGACGGATTAATTAGGTAATATTACCCAAAAATTATAGTAACTAGAGAAGGTCAGATTTATAAATTATTAGAGAGTGATTGGATATAGAAGATCTAAGAAGTATAGGTAGAGGATCTAGATATAGAATAGTATAAGAATAGAGAAGCAACCTATATTCTAAGGTCTATTGTAAAAGAGTTTATTAAGTTATTTTATAAGGGATTAACTTAAGGACACAATGGAGCTATAGGCTTAGTATTAAGACTTTAAAAGGAGTACGTTATTTAAGGAATTTGGGGACTAGCGAGATAAGTTATAAAAGAGTGTCTAGATTGCTAAAGAAATAAACTAATAAGGCATAAGCTGTATAGAGGGCTATAACCTACTAAGACACCAGAAAGACTATAGGAAGTTATATTATAGGACTTTATTGTTAAGTTACTAAAGTTAAAAGATCCTATTATAGGATAAGATTATAATGCGATCTTAGTAATAGTGGACAAGCTTATAAAGTAGGGGTACTTTATAGCATGCATAGAAGAAATGTTAGCAGAAGATATTGCTAGAATTTATATTAAGGAAGTATTTGTAAGATATGGAGCACTAAGCAAGATTATATTAGGCAGAGGTCTAAGATTTATAGTAGCATTCTAGGAGGTATTTTTGGCGGAATAAGGAGTTCGCGTAGTAACCTTAATAGCGTATTATCCGCAGACGGACGGATAGATAGAAAGATTAAACTAGATACTAGAACGGTATCTAAGGCACTATATTAATCACGCATAGAATAATTGGATATTGTTACTACCAGTTATATAGTTTATATATAATATAACACCATAAAAAGGAATAGGAACGTTACTATTTAAGGCGAATTATGGGTATAGGCCAAGATTATTATTATCGCTATATTAAGTAAAGAAAACGAGTAGCATAGCTAAGCAAAGAATAGAGACTTTAATTAATCTTTATGTAGACCTTAAGGAAATAGCGAAACTAGTATAAGAATAAATAAAAAGGTACTACGATGCTAAGAGATCTAAGGGACCAGATCTTAAGGAGGGAGATAAAGTGTGGCTACTATATAAAAATTTTAAGAGTTGATAACTAAGCAAGAAGTTGGATTATATTAGACTAGGACCTTTCGAAATTATATAAAGGATTTTATTAATTATGTATAAACTAAACCTACTAGCTAAAATAAGAATTTACCCTATATAGTATGTCGCAACATCGGGAAAATATTCGTAGGATAAGATTTAAGTAGACTTTGGTTTTCGCGTTTCGCGTAATTGACATGCAATTTAACTAACTCAACACGCAATTAACTAACTTAACACGCAATTAACTAACTTGACACACAATTTAACTAACTTAACACGCAATTAACTAACTTAACACGCAATTTAACTAACTTAACACGCAATTAACTAACTTAATATGCAATTTAACTAACTTAATATACAATTAACCAACTTAATATATTTAAAAGTTAAATAACACGCAGTTAACCTACTTAACAACTTTAAAAGCTAACTGTATATTCCTTAACACGCAGTTAACCTACTTAGCAACTTTAAAAGGTAACTGTATATTTCTTGATATGCAATTATATATTTAACTAGTATATATTATCTAATATAATCTTATACAATCTTATATAGTC
>Ga0307507_10002415_pt1 | contig 39310 bp, 8 predicted proteins | sample 7_EM_MG_FD_207223 | JGI IMG/M metagenome (GOLD analysis project Ga0307507, IMG submission 207223) | Populus trichocarpa ectomycorrhiza microbial communities from riparian zone in the Pacific Northwest, United States - 7_EM | ecosystem: Host-associated > Plants > Roots > Unclassified | place...
CTCTTCTTTACGCAACGTCTTGTTCTCTGCAAGAGCTATATACCCTTAGATTTAGATAGAATTTATATTATTCCTTTAAATCTTCCTTAAAGCCTCTTCGCGCCCTTATATTACGTTGCGTTAATACCACTATCCTCAAAATGGCAAACGAACTTAAATCCGCCACGTCAACTATTATAGCCCTAGTTAGGGAACAAATAACTATAATGCAATAGTCCTTTATGGATGCCTTGGCCCAGTAACGAGCTATACTAGAAGCCTAGTATTAGCAATCAATTAAAGCAATACGCAAAGAACTCTACAACACTAAAGTATTCGCGTTAGAAACCCTAACAGCAATACCTACAAACGAGATTAAGATAACTATATACAAACCCAGCCCATTAAATGCGAACCCTAAACCAGTAACGGTAGCTTAACCTATACCTATAACAAACCTAGTACCTACTATAAAATTAGAAAAGCTTCCTAACCCTCTAATATTTAATGGAAATTAAAATAACCTGTGCCCCTTTATAACTAAGCTCCGTCTTAAACTTTTAATAAACTATAACCGATACCCTACTGAAGCTAGTAAGATTAGCTATGGAATATCTCGTTTAAATAAAGACGCTGCATAAACTATGGACCCATTCTTCTATAACGGCACCTTCGTTAATTTTAAAACCTTTATCTCTCTATTAGAACAAACATATAATAACGCTAGCCGCAAATACACCACTATTACCAAACTTAAAAACCTACAATAACGGAACCAAGAATTTACCAGCTTCTTTTCGGAATTTTTAGGCCTTATTAGCGAACTAGATTAGAATAAAGCTGCTAAAGTTACTACTCTTTAACAAGCTATTTTGGATGAAATTAGAGCATAGTTAGTAGGCAGAAAACTGCCAAAGAACCTACCCAAATTTGCTACAATATGTCAACAAATTAATAAAGACCTTTAATATAATAAATAGACTCATTCCCTAAAGCCAACCATACCTCGTGTTTAAGACTTTATAAAACCGATATATACCCTAAAACGCGACCCTTCTCTAAAACCTACGCACGACCCTATGGACCTCGACGCCACTTAATCCTACACACCCTTAGGAACCAACAAACGAAGAACTCAAGCCACAAATAGAGAATGCTTCGGATGTAGTAGAAAAGGACATATTTAAAGAAATTGCCAAACTCACCCTTTTAAAAAAGTCCGCCGTAGTTCCTTCCGGTCTTTAAATCGCACTTATTCTTTAAGCTATACTCGCTCTTTAACTTATACTTATTCTATAAATTATGCCCGATTACCACGAAGCACTTTACCTTTGGTTAACTCGGAAAATGAATTATCCTAGGGCCAAGTTGCGCCTTAGGATAAGAAGTGGAAGAGTATAAGTGTCTAGGCTCTTCTAGCGCTAATACACAACACAACTCCCTTAATGTACTTGGCGAAATTCAAATACTTAAAAAATGGAAGGAAGTATGAATCCTTATAGACAGCAGAGCCACCAGTATAGGCTTTATTAATACGAACTACGCGAAAACCTAACACCTAAATTTAAAGAAACTCAATAAGCCCTAAGGCCTACAAGGCTTTAATGGCAAACCCTTAATATATAGCGAATTAACACACTACGCTCTTGTAAAAATGCGGATAAGTAAACACCTTGAATATATTTCCCTATTTATAACACCCCTAAAGCAATATAAGATAATACTTGGACATAGATAGCTAAAACAACACGACCCTTTAATTAGCTGGGTTAAAGAAACACTAAAGTTCCGCACAACCTACTACTAAAGTTATTACTTAAAACACCACCTGCCCTACAAATATGCACAAGATTATTCAAATTTAACATAATATAAACTACCCCTACCACAGACCCTAAACCAAAACAATAAGGCTATAACTGCCGATTATAATAAAAAATGTAAAGATGTTACACCAAAACCTTTTAAAATTTGTATAATATAAGCCGCACCTTTTATTTTGTTAGCACGAAAACAAGACCACGAAATCTTTGCTATAACTATAGAAGACATTAAGAAAGCACTAGAACTAAAGTAATATATTAACCCTTAACCTTTTATGCCTAAAGAGTACCACAATCTAATTAACAAGTTTAAGAGAAGATTTGCAGACTAACTACCCCCATATTAGGATGCACACGATTTTAAGATAGAACTTAAACCTAGTATAACACCAAAGTTTGGTCTGCTATACGGTATATTATAAGAAGAACTGCTTATGATATAATAGTACCTTAATAAGCATTTAGAAAAAGAATTTATTTGCCCTAGTTAATCTTTATTCGCCTTACCCATACTATTCATTAAAAAGCTAGGAGGAGGCTTAAGATTCTATATTAACTATTAAGCTCTAAACATAATTACGATTTAAAACCAATATCCTATTCCCCTAATTTAAGAAACGCTCAACCGCTTATTAAAGGCACAGTACTTTATAAAGCTTAATATAGTCGCTGCCTTTAACTAAATCCGTGTCCGTAAAGGAGACAAGAAGTATATAGCTTTCCGTATATAATAGGGACTCTTTAAATACCTAGTAATGCCATTTAGTGTAAAGAATAGTCCTAGTACGTTCTAGCAATACATTAACAATACGCTTTATGAATTCCTTAATATATTTATTACCGCGTATATTAATAATATTTTAATCTACTCATCTTCGCTTTCTAAACACTAGAAGCACGTCTAAATGGTCCTTAAACGCCTGCGAGATACGGATTTATAATGCGATATTAAAAAATATAAGTTTTATGCGTTTAAAGTTATATACCTAGGCCTAATTATATCCCGCGACAGAATTAAAATGGACCCTAAGAAGGTCGCTATAGTTGTAAACTAGGAAAGCCCTAGTAACGTATAAGACATTTAAGGATTTCTAGGATTTGTAAATTTCTATTATCAATTTATTAATTAGTTCTTGAAAATTGCCTAACCATTAGTAAACCTAATAAGGAAGAATATAAAATTTAAATAAACTGCTAGATGCAAATAAGCTTTTAATAACTTAAAATAATATTTTATAACCGCTCTAATTCTTGCCCACTTTAACCCTAACCTTAAATATATCGTTAAAACAGACTTGTCTAATTATACCCTAGGGGGAGTGTTATTGTAATACAATAAAAACGGTAAACTGTGCCTAGTAGCCTTTCTCTCCCAAAAGCTCGCCCCTGCCGAATTGAACTACGAGATATATAATAAGGAATTACTTGCAATTATTAAATACTTTAAACAATGGCGCCTAGAACTTAAAGGATTGTTATTTCCAATACGCGTGTTAACGGACCATAAAAACCTACAGTACTTTATAACTATAAAGCAGCTAACGCAGCGCTAAATTTATTAGGCCAAATACCTCTTATAATTTAACTTTAAGATTATGTACTAACTAGGTAAACTTAATTAGAAGCCTAATATATTAACACAATAATTATAAGACCTACCTGCGAATGCTTTAGACAAACGGATTATAAATTAATTATAGATCTTATTACCCCCTAAACGTTTTAAAAAACTACGTCCTATATTCCTAGATACGGAACTTAACAGAAATGAATTAGAAGTTAATAAATGGGAAATAGAAATTAATAAGCTAATAGAATACAAATACAAAAACGATATATGGATAATAGATATAATAAAAGCGATTTAAACGGGAAAACAATAGCATAAGGATATTACACTCGCTAAATGCGAAATTCGAAAAGATCGATTGTACTATTAATAGAAGATAGTAGTTCCGAATTCCAAACCTTTACAATTTAAGATACTTGGATTTATATACAACTTCCCTATAGCAGGGCATCCTAGCCGTGCGAAGACTTATAAGATTATTTAACAAGTATACTACTAGCCTATAATGCACGACTACGTACGAAAATACGTTTAAGTATACAGGATATGCGTACATGGAAAGACCTTTTATATAAAGAAGCAAGGAGTACTTTAACCGCTACTAATTCCGATATAAAGATAGCGCAATATCTTAATTAACTTTGTAGTCGACTTACCTAACAGTAATGGGTTTATAAATGTTATAGTAGTTGTTAACTATTTTATAAAAATGCGATATATAATCCCCATAGACTTAATTAATGCAATATTAGTAGCCGAATGTTTTGTTAAGCATATCTTTAAGCTACACAGACTTCCTAACTTAATAATATCTAACTATAGAAGCCAGTTTATTTTAGACTTCTGGCAAGCTCTATATAAACAATTAAATATTTAAACACGACTCTTAACTGCATTTTATTTGGAGATAGATGGTCAAACCAAAATTGCGAACGCGATTATAGAACAATACCTATAAATATACTACTCCTACCTACAAGATAACTGGGAAAAGTGGCTGCCTTTAGCTAAGTTTACTATAAACAATACAATAAACGTATTAATAGGCATAACGCTGTTTTACGTGACCTACGGACAAGACCCCCAACTCGGATTTAAACCACAACTCGAAATTAACACAATAGGACCCATAATTAAACGGATTCAGTTAATTAACGCGCACAACTTCGCTAATTAAATAAAGCAGTTAACAGAACTATTACAAAGTGAATTAACGTACGCTTAAACGGTATAGGAATGGCATGCAAACAAAGGACGAGCTCCCGTATGGGACTTTAAGGAAGATAATATGGTTTACCTAAATACACAAAACCTAAAGACTTAACGGCCCTTAAAGAAACTTAATTAGAAATTTGCGGGCCTATACTAAATTAAGAAGAAATTAAGCCCGTATGCTTATAAGCTTAAACTACCAACTAAGATAAAAATACATCTAACGTTCTACGTAAGCTTGCTATAACCCTTAAAAGACGAACCTATAACCCACAAAGTGCCGCCGCCACCTCCCGTAATTGTTAACAACGGTAATGGTTCTTACTTTATTAACTTAATTAATAATATGCGATAGAAAACATAATTTAAAAGATTCAAACTTCTTATTAAGTGGGAAGGATATAAAACACGAACCTAGGAACTCTATAAGCAAATTAAAATTAATGCGCCTTCTCTGGTAAAAGAATTCCATAAAGACTATCCTTTGCGGCCTGCTCCGGCTGGATGGACACGACATAAAGGCAAACGACTGCCACCTGACATAAATATACAAAATACAACAGCAGGAAGCTCGAACTCAAAAAAAACTCGAAAAACATTATAACGTTTATAACACGGTTACGTAACACGCAAGATATTAAGGAACTTCGACCAGCGGTTAAAGTTATCTAATTGGTTAGATTTGCCTTACCAAGACCTACTATAAAGATGTCAGTTTGGCTTACCGCCCTAGACTAAGCCAATAGCGATTTTCTATACCGGGTATGGAAAATCCTAATTAGTCCATTTAACAATTAAAACCAGCAAAACTCTACACCGCCACCCGACGCAAAAAATATACGATATAATAAAAATGAATTCTTAACTAAATTGAATTGTTTTTAGACCTTCGGCCAAAGGGGAGGGTACTATAACGGGACTAGCCCAGTTACAGTAGGAATGTCTTAGTAAAACACTCAATAGATAAAGTCTAACGCTTTAACCAAATTCTGCTAAATTCTGCTAGCTTAATTAACTTCTGCCAAGTTCTAATAGATTAATCAAATTACCGAAGTCCGTTAAAGACCGCGCGCGCACGTGCGCACGCATTAACCACTAAGACCCCTAACTATTTAATTACAGGGCTCTCCTGTAATTCCTTTCTCTTCTTTACGCAACGTCTTGTTCTCTGCAAGAGCTATATACCCTTAGATTTAGATAGAATTTATATTGTTCCTTTAAATCTTCCTTGAAGCCTCTTCGCGCCCTTACAAGCCAGTATATGGGAATGTTGAGCCACTAGTCTATAAGGCAGACATATATAGAGAATAAGAGAAAGACAAATGGCAAGTTTTAAAGATTATTAGTTATAAGGACGTAGAGGACAAAATATAGTATAAAGTAAAGTGGATAGGCTATAGTAAGACTACCTAGGAACCACTAAGCAACCTAGAGAACGCTATAGGAAAGGTATAGAAGTATTAGAAGAGAATAGGTTAGGTAATATTAACAAAGAAAGATTACCAAAAAATAAGTCACCTAAGGGGGACCTAAGAGAAGCAATTGCCGAGCTACTTGGAGTTGTTTCCCTTATAGAAGGAAAGCTAGTCCTTTTATTACCTAGCTTATTAAGACCCTATTAAACTAGTTTCTACTCCTTAGAATAGACCTTTTTATAAACCTTTTTAAGGCGGGTTAACCGAGCGAACGTAACCTGCTAAGACTTAAAGGAGTGACGTTAAGCCTTAAGGGCTTAAGCGGTCTCTTTAGCAGAACGGTAGAGTTTAGTGTGTATGGCAGCCAACTTGGACTTAAGCTTTATAGTGGTAGATTGAATATAAGACCCTATAATAAGTTACTTAGGGAACTAGAAGACTGTTAAGAGTTATAGGATGTGTATACTTAGCGTTAAAAACAGAGTAAACATTATAGGATAATTAAATGTTTGCTTTAGTGCACTCTAAATAAGACAAAGGTTATTAAAATAAGGGACTTGCTATCGCAATACATACTAACCCCACTTTCGCACAATAAGAATATGGAGACAACATTATCTCACTAAGCAACAGTATAGTAGCCACAGTGCGAGCACAATGTTGCGCTTATAAAGAAGAAGAAGCTTTAGGTATAATAAGCAAGGATATTAACTAGACTAATTAAACGGACATTATACCTCTAGTGGACGACTTGGAGATGTTAGGAATCTTTAAGGACGAAAATAAAGAGAAGGGAGATGGTGTTACAGACGCTTTAAGTATAATATTACAACTACTTAGGGAAGAGTTGTAGGAAGCTAGTTGGTTAATATAGGTACGGTCTAGGATGGATCTGGTGGAACTATGTAATAAGGAATAGTAAGCGAGTCACATAATATTATACATAGTGTATAAAGTGTATGCAGTGTACGCCTGTGTATAATATGTATAACACGTACCTTATGTACAAGAGAGGATTTCTTAGAAGTATAGTTATGTATTTAAAGGACCTTAGTCCCTACCGTAGATAGTTCTCTCCTTATAGTAAATCTTAGAGTACAATTAGAGTTAATCTATTAGGCCACTACTCCACCAGTTGTTATTACGTTGTTAATTGTTTTTACCTATATACCTAGCCTAATAATAGGACCCACCGTAGTTCCTACTACAAGGTTCCGTTACACCTTATACTATATTATATTAAAATAACTACTATTAAAATAGCGAACAAACCCAAATCCCTTTTAATAACTATAAGTATTATATCCCTAGTTAGGGAATAGTTAACTATAATGCAATAATCCTTTATAGATGCCTTAGCTTAGTAGTAGGCTATACTAGAAGCCCAGCATTAATAATTAATGGAAGCACTCTATAAAGAACTCCGTAATATTAAGGCACTTTTATTAGAGACCCTAATAGAAATACCTATAAATAAGATTAAAATAACTGTATCTAAGCCTGGCCCCTTAAACGCGAATCTTAAACTAGTAACTTAGCCTATATCTATAATAAATTTAATACCTATTATAAAATTTAAAAAGCTCCCTAACCCTTTAATATTTAATAGAAATTAAAATAACCTATGCCTCTTTGTAACTAAGCTCTATCTTAAACTTTTAATAAACTATAACTAATACTCTATTAAAGCTAGTAAGGTTAGCTATGGAATGTCTTATTTAAGTAAAGACGCTATATAAACTATAGATCTATTCTTCCGTAATAGCACCTTTATTAATTTTAAAACCTTTATCTCTCTACTAGAATAAATATATAATAACGCTAACTAAGAATATATAGCTATTACTAAGCTTAAAACCCTATAATAATAGAACCAAGACTTTACTAGCTTCTTTTTGGAAGTTTTAGGCCTTATTAGTAAACTAGATTAAAATAAAGCCGCTAGAGTTGCTACCCTTTAATAAGCTATTTTAGATAAAATTAGAGTTTAGTTAGTAGGTAGGGAACTGCTAAAAAACCTATCTAAATTTGCTATAATATATTAATAAATTAATAAGGACCTTTAATATAATAAACAGACTTATTTTCTAAAGTTAACTATACCTTATATTTAAAACACTATAAAACTAGTATATACCTTAAAGCGCAATCCGTCCCTAAGACCTAAAAGCCTTATATATAACCCTATAGACCTTAATACTGCTTAATCCTATATACCCTTAGGAACTAATAAATAAAGAACTTAAGCTATAAATAGAGAATGCTTTAGATGTGGTAAAAAAGGATATATTTAAAAGTATTACCAAACTCACCCCTTTAAAAAGGTCTGCCGTAGTTCCTTCCGTTTTTTAAATTATACCTATTTCTTAAGTTATACTTATTCCTTAAATTATACCCGCTCTATAAATTGTACTTAAATACCATAAAGTACTTTGCCTTTAGTTAACTTGGAAAATAAATTATCCTAAGGCTAAGTCGCGCCTTAGAATAAAAGGTGGAAGAGTATAAGTATCTAGGCTCTTTTAGCGCTAATATACAATATAACTCCCTTAATGTACTTGGTAAAATTTAAATACTTAGCAAATAGAAGGAAGTATAAATCCTTATAGATAGCAGATCCACTAATATAGGCTTTATTAATATAAACTATATAAAACTTAATACCTAAATTTAAAGAAACTTAATAAGCCTTAAGGCCTACAAGGCTTTAACGGCAAACCCTTAATATATAGCGAACTAACGCACTATGCTCTTATAAAATTGTGGATAGGTAAATACCTTAAATATATTTCCCTATTTATAACACCCTTAAAGCATTATAAAATAATACTTAGATATAGATGGCTAAAATAATATAACCCTTTAATTAGCTAGGTTAAAAAAACACTAAAGTTCTATATAACTTACTATTAAAGTTATTACTTAAAAAACTATTTACCCTATAAATATATATATGACTATTTAAATTTAATATAATATAAATTACCCTTACTATAAACCTTAAGCCAATATAATAAATTTATAACTGCCAATTATGGTAAAGAATATAAAGATGTTTTGTTAAAACCTCTTAAATTTTATATAATATAAGCCGCGCCTTTTATCTTGTTAATAAAAAGATAAGATTATAAAATCTTTACTATAACTATAGAAGATATTAAAAAGGTACTAAAACTAAAATAATACCTTAACCCTTAACCTCTTATACCTAAAGAGTATTATAATCTAATTAATAAGTTTAAAAAAAGATTTATGGACTAACTAGCCCTATACTAAGATAAGTATAATTTTAAGATAGAACTTAAACCTAGTATAATATTAAAGTTCAGTCTACTATACGGTATATTATAAGAAGAACTGCTTATAATATAATAATACCTTAACAATTATCTAAAAAAAGGATTTATTTGCCCTAGCTAATCTCTATTTGCCTTACCAATACTATTTATTAAAAAGCTAGGAGGAGGCTTAAGATTTTATATTAACTATTAAGCTCTAAACGTAATTATAATTTAAAACTAATATCTAATTCCCCTAATTTAAGAAACGCTTTACTATTTAGTAAAGGTATAATACTTTATAAAGCTTAATATAGTTACTACCTTTAATAAAATCTATATATACAGGAGATAAGAAGTATATAGCTTTTCGCACGTAATAGGGACTCTTTAAATACCTAATAATGCCATTTAGCATAAAGAATGGTCCTAGTATATTTTAGCAATATATTAATAATATACTTTATAAATTCCTTAATATATTTATTACCGCGTATATTAATAATATCTTAATTTACTTATCCTTACTTTCTAAATATTAGAAATATATTAGAATAGTCCTTAAACGCCTATAAGATATAGGCCTATAATATAATATTAAGAAATATAAGTTCTACATATCTAAGGTTATATACTTAGGCTTAATAATATCCTATAATAGAATTAAAATAGACCTTAAGAAAGTCGCTGTAATTATAACTTAGGAAAGCCCTAGTAATATATAAGATATTTAAGGATTTCTAGGATTTATAAATTTCTATTAATAATTTATTAACTACTTCTTAGAAACTATTTAGCTATTAGTAAACCTAATAAGAAAGAATATAAAATTTAAATAGACCATTAAATGTGAATAAGCTTTTAATAACCTAAAGTATTATTTTATAACTGCTTTAATTCTTACTGTTGGGAATGAGGCAAGCGGTCGTCACGTGACGCCGCGGCACTAGCGTGGCGAGGAGTCTTAAGCTCCTTACCCTTCCTTATTTTAAAGAAGAAGCATATTAACTAACATCACTGTAACCTACTCAAGCAGTCGTTATTAGTGAGTTACCCTATGTGACTAACACTGATTAGTGGTTAAATATACAGTTAACCATAGAACAGTAAGGTTTTTAATAGAAGAGATAGTCTCGTGCAGGGGTGCTATATGCGCTTATATGGAATGGATCCCGGCAATACCGTGCTACCTTAAACTTGTGGAAAACTAGTAACAGAAGTGTTACTAAGTACTAGGAGATACCAAGTTGCGTCTATTACGCAGAACAACCACATTTATAAAGATTTGGTTAAGTACTTTAGGTTAGAAGTGTCACTAAACCTAAGGTCCCAAGTTAACGTCCAAAACACGTTGACTATATCTTAAATTGCCTACCTTTTAACGGCAAACCTACAAGATCCTATAAAACCAAAATCTTACCTACCTTTGACGTACAACACCCCGTTAATTCTACTTCTACAAAATTAACAGCCATTATGGCATTAATATACCCAAAGAAGTATGAGAACAACATTAACCCAGACACGTAGGATAGAGCCATAGTTGACTTTATAAATGCTAAGCAACAAGGCCTGAATGGATTTCTATTATACTGTATAGCACACTACAAAGACAGCGAATACGATAATACTATGCTATAGTATTGTATAAAGGAGGACTTTGTTGGATGGACAAAGGAAACATAGGTTCCTATAAATAAGGATATTGTGTGGGACTTCCGTAACTTCCTTTAGGAGTATAGAGTATTTGTCCCTATGGATGGGGGAGTTATTAGAGACAATATTTAGGAGTATATTATTAACGTAAAAGAAGAGCATAAATAGACTCCATAAGAGATTAAGCACCAACTACGCACTATAAAGAAGCTTAACTTACAATGGAATCCAAACAATATATTACTAGAGACGTGTTCTAATTCTGTTACTCTAGGCACGGGTTCTAATGTTCCACATCTATCGCCTCTACCTCTGTCTTCAGTTCCCCAGTATCCACTAATTTAACCCATAGCTTTAACTAATAACCCCCAGCAATTACAAGATCCCCCTGCTTTACGGCTTAATAACCTTTAGACCCTACCGACTAGACCTACGTCCCCACTACAGCCTATAATGCAACTACTACCTCCTCCATCTTAATTATAAATTAGAGGCATTTTAAAATTGCTTACAGAGCTTATAAAGCTCTATTCAGATTAAGAGAAGAAATTTAGCAGGGAATTCTATAACGTTCTTAATTCAAAACTGTGTATCTTCTATAACTGTTACCAGAAGATCGGACTAGCATTGGATTAATACTACAACGCTTATTCTGTTATGCTTAAGGGTTAAGCCAGTACCTTCTACTACAATTATTTGGTAGGGAAAGGATATAATTTTAACCGAATAATATATAAGACAAGATGCCACTTTGAAATAGAAGAGAATAAATAGCAGTATATGTTGGAGTAGAGAGAGACTACCTTCCTAAGAATTATTGCTATAAACCCAGGTGTCTCTTGGCTTAATTGTCTTTAAAAGCTCTTTAATTAACTTTAGATAATTTAGCGTGGTTTATCCAAATCGTATTAAGAGGATTTCAGCCTACGCGATTAAGTTATTAGCGTATGCTAAGGTGTTAAAGAATGCAACCTTGCTCTCTTTAATCCTGTAAACACTTACAAAGGAGTATATGCTTAATTAAGATCTTCTGTTGGCACCGCTCTACGTTCTTAAGAAGTATAGCAATTTAATACCTAACTCCAACCTAATTTAATTAAACCCGACCAACATGACCATAACTGGACTAATTGAATATATAATAGCCGGGGTATAGGATACGGTAGAAGGTACAACCAGCGTCGACTATAAAGCAATTATGGAGGTCCTTAAAATGATTGGCAGAAGAAGTGCTACGTTTGTAAGAAGCCAAATTGCTAGTTAACTAGGCACCCTTTTAACAGGCGAAAGGAGGTATATAATAAGTTTCGCCAGAGTGCAAGAAAGGTTAGAAATTGTGAAATTACTACAGCCTACTTCCAAAGCTTCCTGGTTCAATATGAAGGCGAAGAAGATCTTAAGGGTGAGGTTAACGAGGCCGAACAGCTCCTTATGGATATAAAAATTGAGGACTACTCTCCCAACTAATACTTCACCAAATATAGTAAGGTAAATGGCACACAAACCGTTACTGTCCTTAATAACCAATCTACGTTCCATTCTATTATAAAGTTAGATATCTTTAATAAGCCAAAGAAAAGTTCCGCGTTCTCCTTTAACAATAGATACTTAGCGAATGTCTTCTATAGTATTATGCCAGATACTGGAGCCGCAGGAGTATCTACAGTAGGAGAACCTTAAGTTTAAGCCCTTTAATAGCTTAATAGCTCTATTTAGATTAACCAATTAACGGCAGGCCAACATACGATTTGTTTTAGTAAGGGTACTACAATCTCTCTTGGCACAATTAGGGTCCAAACCCCCTTAGGGTACATTACCTTCCACATTATTTCTATAAACACTCTATTTCTATTCTGCATTAGAGATATAGATGAATTAGGCGTTAAGCTTAATAATATTAAGAATGTGCTTATTTAGGGAGATAATTGGGTGCCTATTATGCGTAAGTAGGGTTACCCCTAGTTGCTCCTTAATTAACTAGAAAAGAGTGTCGCTTAGAGCCACTTAACTAAGTTAGAGCTACGTTAACTACACCGTTGTTTTAGCCACCCATCTGTTCACTAATTACTTAGGGTCCTTTAATAAGTAGGCCATAAAGTTAAGGTTAAGGCAATTAAACATCTTATAAAGTACTGCTATTACTGCTAAATGAACCAGAGATCCTAGGCCGATTTAAGTTCACCCTTAAAGATAACTATAACTTTAACTTCTATATTATTATTAACGTTATATATCTTAGCGGCAAACCAGTACTCTAAGTTATTAACTTCTCAACCTCCTTCCAAGCCGCACGTTTTTTAAAGGATATATCAGCTAGGAACGCATAGGATACTCTTTAATTATACTAGATTAATGTCTACCTAAGACCCCCTAATTAAATTACTTATAATATAGAAAAGAACTTCTTATCCGCGGAGTTTTAATAATAGGTAAAGGCAATAGCAATTAAGGTTAAGGAAGTCCCTATTAAGGCACATAATAGTGTTAAAAAAGTAGAACGATATTACGCGCCATTACGCCGCGTATATAAGATTATTTCTTTAAAGCTAAAGGGTGCTAGCGAAGAGCTTATCTTACAGATGGCTGTTAAGGCTATTAACAATTCCGCTGGCCCAGATAGGCTTATACCTACGTTACTAGTTTTTGGCGCCTACCCTTAAATAACTAACAATTCCCTACTATTTTCCTCCATTGTATAACAAGCTGAGGCTATTTACAAGGCAATAAAGGAAGTGCGACGTCTCTACGCTACGCGCTAGGTTAATAATGTACTAGAAATAAGAAATGGCCTAAACACCTTAACTATGCTTAATCTACCACTCCAATCTAAGGTACGCGTATAGCGTAAAATAGGAGGATAGTTAGGCCTACACAAACTTATTGTAATTAATGGTTAAACTTGCACTATTTAGATGCCTTACAGACCTACTTAATTCCGTTTAACTGCTATTAAGCCCTACTATAAAGATAATAGTTCCAAGCCTTTGTAGGATGCCCTAGAAGATGCCTTAAAGGAGAACTACAATTAACATGCCCTAGAAGGCGACTATGATTCTAATACAGTTGTAGTAGATATGCCGCAACTATAACGCGGTAGAGGCCGCCTAAAGGGATTATAAAACCGCCAATATCTTATTAATTTTAAAGAATAATTTATTACCGCTATTAAGAGTAGAATTAAGTTGTTAATAGCCTTTATAATAACTAAAGAGAAGGCTAACTTTAAGCTCATAAAATAGCTCTAAAAGGAAGGTCATATTATAACTCCAGGAGCTCCATTCTAAGCATCTAATAAGTAGGAGATTAACGGTCTTATTATAAGAGAAGTCTTTAGATTTAAGAAGTATAACCCTACTAAGTTTAATGGAGTTCGCATTTTTAAGTTAAGAATGGTTAATAAGATTAAAGGTAAAGCTACCAATACCCCATTTAAGAAGTTAAGGCTGGTTATTTAAGGCTATAACAACAACGGCAAGGAAGTAATCCTTATAAAATCCCCTATAATTTAACAAGCTAGTCAGCAAGTTATTATTACGCTAGCTCCCTCCTTAATAAAGAATAGAATAATGGTTTATTTATAAAATATTACTTAGGCCTATACCCAATCAAAGACGCGCCTTTAGCGCTTAATACTAGCATACCTTCTAGAGCAAATTCGCCACTAATATCCCGAAGATACAATTATAGTTGTACTTAAGCCATTATATGGAATTGCAGAGGCAGGAACTTATTAGTAGGCTACCTACAGTAAGCACCACAAGGAGAAGCTTTTAATAACTACTTCTATATTTAATCCCTGCTTCCTTATTACAACTACAGAAACTCTATTTAGAATTGTTAGCATGCAAACTAACAATATAATTATTTTAGGAGATGACCAATTTTTAGCTCTTAAAGAAGATAAGCTAGTAAAGGCAAATCTTATAGTAAAGCCAAAGGAAAAGCTTAATTTAACAATACCATTGCCCTTTAATAGATGCATCCTCTCTATAAATAAGGATTCCATTGCTTTGCGCCAAAAGGGCCAAGGCAAGAAGATTGATATTATTAACGTTAATTCTCCAAAGCAAGGATATGTGGAGTAACGCGCTTACAGAGCTTATATTGCTTCTATCTATTAACCTAAGGCTTTATTTAATCTCTCTGTTGCTGCCTAACACTAGAAACCAACTAAGGATAACGTTCTTACCCTAAATAAACGTCTTTCCTGGCAAATGAACCATCTTAATTGGGGACTACCAATTTAAGTTAATAGCGACGATAAATGGGAAGTTAATAAAATACTAGCCTATAAACTAGTACAAGGAACGCTAAAATACTGTGTCTAATGGAAAGGTTACGATCTAGACCTAACCTGGTACCCTACCTAGAACTTTATAGGTTACCCCTAAAAGCTTAAAGAATTCCATAACTAATACCCTAATAAGCCAGGACCCCTAAAGTATCTAGACAAGTGGATGGAGTGCTAATAAGCTACCTATTAAGCATAAAGATAAGAATACCCCACAGACATAATACGGACATATAAAGCCTAAGGGCAGGCTTTTTCAGAAGGGGGGGGGGGTAGTGTTACGGCGCTAGTGGAAAACGGTAGATTGTAGCGGACAATCGCAGACAGTTTCTTACTATTTCAGACAGTCGCAGTCCACGTGACCAGACGATCGTATAAAACCTTAAGCGGCGCTACCCTTCTTCTCCTTTCCTTTCTCTAGCTTTGGATCCTCGTTTATAGACTACCAATTGTACAGGCTTGCGCGCCCCTCTTGCCGTGCTTATGCCTCGATTAACTGAGTCGCTAACAAGAAGCTCTACTAACTAAAATATAAGTACTACTTAGGGTTGTAAACAATCAGCCACAATCAGCTACAATCGGATTATTGTAATTGCGAGATTCTGATTGACGATTACAATCTAATTGATAATCATAGCACGTGACAGCAGATTCCTTGGCACCCCATATAATTAATCCTATTAAAGAGATATCTCTACCCCTAGAATCCTAGACAACTACCCACTTAAAATCTCGCTTCTATACCAGTTTTTTAAATATTCTGTTCTCTTAAGGCTGTCCATTCCTATCTTTATTCTTTCCTAGGTTATTGTACAACGGCCACCCAAGAAAACCCTCTTTGGGTTATTGCTCATAGCTAGAATAGAAAGGATATTCATAGCAAGAATTAAAAGCCTCGGCCATTGTTTTCTTTGCGGCTCCTAAGTCCACCAATAAAGAGCTGGGCCCTATATTTTGTATAGAGCTTTAGAGCAGTAATTCTTATACTTATTAAGGCTTTGCGGTTAAATAATTCTTTCTTTAAGATTGTTTGTAATAAGATTAAACTTATCTAGCTCTTTTTCCCTTATCTAGTACTGTAAAGGCCTCTTATATGATATAGTATGAAGGGGATAGGAATCTCGGAATTGCTCCCAGAGCTACTTTAACTTTTAAAGTGCAGGTTTCTGCCACTCCTTTTTCTATATCTCTTTAATGTATTTTATATAACGCTAAGGCTGAAGAATTAATGCCATAGCGTAGAGGGGAGAGCTGTCCGTTTTAGTATAGTATTTGTTAAACTTTTCCCAAGCTCGTTTAATATGATGCTTTAGGTCTTAGTTTAATCTAATACCTACTAATACCTGTTGTATCTCTATATGTTTAATAAGAACGTCTATTGTAAAGAGAACTTTTCTAAGGCTTAAGCTGTGCCCTTAAAGTTTCATAGTTACGCTGTGGAAAGGCCTAAGGAAGTTCTTAATTATACAAAGGAGGGACCAGTCAGCTAGGTCAAAAAAGTCTTTATTAAGTGTATCCATATTGGCCTTTATATACTGGTCAACTCCAGACTCATACTGGATTGCAGTCTCCAGTATTTTCCACCAGCTATTCCATCTTGTACAATTATTGAGAGGAATCCTTTATCCAACAATTAATTTAAACTGCTTTATACAATTGCTTAAGGAGCAGGAGTGGATAATAATATTATATAACCGCCCAAGCGCCCCCATTGCGTGGAATGTATCCCTTTCATTCTCTTACGCGGCCTTATTATATATTGTCTCTAGCTCTATACTCCCCTTTTCAGAGAGCCTTTTGTACGCCTTAATCTTTCCCTCCTAAGTAGCACTAAAGAGGAAAGCATTAACCACAAGGTCGATGATATGTCCTTGGCATCGAATTCATTAGTAGACAGGATCCCATTAAATGTCTTCATTCTCTAGTAGGAAATCGGATATTGTACGACACAGCGTATCATTTGTTAAAGAATTGTCACCAATAATGGCCCTAATCTTTCGTACGATACCGTAATCCAGTAGCACTAGAAGAAGGGTATTCCACTATTCTTCTCTGCTATGGTTTACAATTGGTTGTAAAGCAAGAAGAGCCCGCGCTCTTTGCTCTTAAGTATTAATAAAATAGGAGCAAATAGCAAGGAGAGAGTAGTTATTTAGAAAGGTCCAGACATCAATAGAGAGATAAATATTTAAAATTGCTGACTGAAGTTTTTTTTGTACGACATCCTTTTAAGAATTAAATAACAGTTTAATCTTCTGGCTAATATCTCCATAAGCTGCCATAATAAAGCTCTGGGATTCCTGATTTAAAGCCTAACAGAAAGTATGGAATTCTGGCCATTTAACTGTATTAAATGGAAGGTTTTGTACAACAATTAAATTGATAAGGGCTTAATTAATGACTTCGCGATTAAGAGAGGACCTTAGAACAACAGATTCAAACTCTAATAGATCGCTCTCGGATCCAGCCTGCCCCCAAAGATCCTTAAGTATAGCGTTCGCTTTAGTTTTCGTACGACTTGTTCTTAAGAGGCTAATATTAATTGAGTGATTTCGTTTAAGATGCCTCTGGAAATTTATAGTAACTATTATACTATACTTGCAGTCTATGGACTTGCAGTAATAGATTTTTTTTCCATTTTCATCTTGCGCTAGCTCATCTTTGTACGGTTCTCAGGTATATGGAAGGATTGGGCTTTAATATTTCCCCTTATTCTGAGAAGAAAGCTTAATTAATTAAAGAGTATTCGTAATCTGGGATAGATCTGCTTCCGAGCTCATTTTCCATATAATGTAAAAGGAGAGCTTTAGCTCAAAATTATTAATATGGGAATGCCAAGCCGCTGATCTGATTGTGGTTGGATTACAATCGGATTACGGATTGACAATCTAATTACAATCCAATCGATAATCTTATCTGATTGCAATCAGTTTGATCGTTTACAACCCTAGTACTACTAGAATAGGCCGCAGCGCCCTAGTAAGATCTATAACCCCTATAGCACTAGCCATACAGCCCGCCTCTAATTTAGTAGCTAGTTATGCAGCTAGTCCTACTATAGGTCTAGCAAATGCTCGGCCTATATACAGCAACCCCTATATATAGGCCCTTAGCAATTAGGGAGCTTGCTTCTCTTACGGCCAGAAGGGCTATATTATAAAGGATTGCCTAATAAATATAAAAGCAGGCGAGGTTCTGTTAATCTAGGAGGATAGCATAGAGTTGGAAAAAGAGGAACCCTAGAGGAAGACTCCTCTCTAGGGTTAAAAGGGATTAATATATTATATGTTAATCTAGGTCGGCTAGTTAGTAGAAAAAGCTACACTATCCCTTATACTTTATTCCGTAATAGATATTAAGTTTTAACCTCTACTTTAGCTAACTCTAAAGTAAATACCTTCGCCTTAATAGATACCTAGTGTACTGTAAAGCTGGCTAATTTTCTAAATATACCCCTTGCCTAAACCAATTCCTATTTATAGGTATAACGGATGGATAGGGCCACCTATTATAACAATCTTGCGGATTTACCTCTGTGTTAACAAATAAAGGCAGTATAATATCCCTTTACTTATTACGGACCTAGGAAGCTATAATATAATTTTAGGAAGAAAATGGCTAGCCTATTTAGGCTTATAGCTTAATATATAGAGCAGACGGCTTATCTGGCCTAAAACCCTACCTCTAACCCCTTCCTTTATAAAGAAAATCAGCATTATAATAGAAAACCTTATACAGCTATAGGTAGACACTATTTACTAGGCTAATGTTATACGTAGAGACCAGGCCTTTAAGAAAGATATATAGCTTAATCCGCAACAGGTCCGCATACTACACTACCCCTAGACTACCAATGTCGCGCCACTAATATTAGAAACCTAGGAAGTTAGTAATAAGCCAGCTGGCTTAATCCCTATATAGCTATAAAGAACAGCAAGGAATATTAGATGCTATACTAAATATATAGACTAGAAAGATAACTTATAGAAGATAGAATAGGAGCTAAGAAGGGGTGTATACCCTTAGCCGCAGAATACGGTCCGCGGAATGTCTATAAAGAAACCTATAGGCCTCCCACTAGTTAATATCTGCTGTATTAGCGCTATAGAATTCTACCAGAACTTAATACGGCCTAATACTGTTACCTTTATAACTAGCTTATATGAAATTGATTAGATTATTAAAAATAAGAAAGCTCTAGCCTATAACCAGCTTAGTGGGGAAGGTAAGCTTATAGATAAGGAGCTAGTAGAACAGAAGCTACTCCGCCAATACTAGGAATTTAAGGATATATTCTCTAAGGCAGTATCTAATATACTCCTGCCTTACTAACTATACGACTATAAGATTAAGATTAAGCTAGATAAAGAAAACACCCTTAGCTATAGCCCTCTCTGCTAGCAATCCACTAATAAACTATAGGCCACTAAGCAGTACCTTATTAACAACCTTAATAAGGGCTTTATTAAGCCTAGCTAAGTCCCCTTTATTATACCTATTCTCTTTATAAAAAAGCCTAACAGCGGACTCCGTTTCTGCATTAACTACTATAAACTAAATTATATAACCTATAAAGACCAATATCCGCTGCCTTTACTTAAAGAAACACTAACCTATATAAGTAAGGCTAAGATCTTTATAAAGCTTAATATCCGCTAGGCCTTTTACTAAATTAGGATAAACCCTAAATCTAAAGATCTTACTATATTTTAGACCTGTTATAGATTATATAAATATAAAGTACTACCTTTTAGACTAACTAACGGACCGGCTATATACTAACGGTATATAAATAATATACTCTTTAACTACCTTAATAACTTCTATACAGCCTACCTAGATAATATTATAATTTACTCTAAGAATAAACTGGAATATAAGGAGCATATCCATAAAGTCCTATAACAGCTCTGCAAAGCTGGTCTCTAGGCCAATATCAGGAAGTTAGAATTTAGTATTGTGGAAGGGTACGGTGTCTCTCAGATAGGAAAGTCAAGGTGCTGTCTGTCTGTCTATCTGTCTGTCGGTCGGTCGGTCGGTCGGTCGGTCGTAATCAGTCAGTATCAATTAGTAGAAAGCAGTCAGTAAGAAAGAAAGAAAAGAATGTATTTCCTGTAACTGGTAGGGTCGTGATGATCAAGAAGGAGGGAAGCCGAAGGCTCCATAAATACAGGAAAATGCCAAGACAGTAGGCGACGTCCAATCTACACCACCACAGTATTAAGCGCACTAAGTACCTAGGGTTTATTATCAGTATAGACGGAATTAAGGCAGACTTAGAAAAAATAGCCGCAATTAACTGGTGGACACCCCCACGGACCGTAAAGGGGGTATAATTATTTTTAGGTTTCTGTAACTTCTACCAACACTTTATTAAGAACTATAGTAGGATTGCCTAGCCTCTTAACCGCCTTACTGGGAAGGACCAGCCATTCTACTTTAACGCCATATGTATATAGGCCTTTAATAAGCTTAAAAAACGGCTAGTATTGGCTCCCCTACTTACCCACTTTAACTTAAAACGGCCCTTAATGCTAGAAACTAATGCCTTAGATAGCGCAATAGCTAGTATTTTCTCCTAGAAGCAACTAGATGGAGAATAGCACCCTATTGCATACTATTTAAAGACTATAATAAATGCCAAGCTAAACTACCACATCCATAATAAAGAAATGCTGGCTATTATCTCTAGCTTTTAGCACTGGCGTATATAGCTAGAGGGGACCCCTAAGCCTATTAAGGTAGTTTCGGATTATAAGGCCCTAGAATACTTTATAATAACTAAGGCCCTTATGGCCCAGCAGGCACGCTAGGTAGATATTCTATCTTAGTTTAACTTTTGAATTATATATAGACTAGGCGCTATAAACTGTATGGGTGCTTTTATAAGGCGTAAATAGGACCTAGGTAACTAGGCAGCTATAAAGATCTTATTATAGACCCAGATACTACTATAACTAAAGTACTTTAACCCCTGGATATAGGCAGAACTAAGTATAGACCCCTTAGGTGCCAAGATATATCCTATTAACCCCTTAGGATTTAACTTTATTAATAAATTACTGCAGGTAAACCATACAGCCTCTTCCCTATAGGAATACTGTAAAAAGGCAAAGAACGTTACTAGCCTATGGTCCCTTAAAAATGGATTACTTAAGTATTAGAAACGGCTAGTAGTAGCAGAGGAATAGAACCTATAGATTTAGCTTATTGCTAAAGTATATACCCAGGTCTCTATGGCCCACCCTAGAAAAAATAAGACCTATAGGATTATTGGCAACCGCTACTACTAGCCTGGAATAGTTATAGATATTAACCGCTATATATAGAACTGCGATAACTGCTATAGGTTTATAATTCCATAAGACAAGACCCTAGGGCTATTAAAGCCACTTTTGATACTAGAACGCCCCTAGCAGTATATCTTTAGACTTTTACGAGTTACCTATAGACTGTAATAGATATAATACGGTTATAATTCTAGTTAACTGCTTTAGTAAGCGCCCGTTCTTAATCCCCTGTTATAAGAATATTAATACTAAAGAGGCGGCCCAACTATATATTCACTATGTCTACCAAATTTACGGACTACTAGATACTATCATATCCAACCACGGGCTATAGTTTATATTAGCCTTCTGGAATAAGTTTACCTAGATCCTAGGTATTAAGCTAAAGCTCTCTATAGTATACCACCCCTAAACAAACGGTTAGACTGAGATTATAAATTAATACTTAGACCAGAGACTCCGGCCCTTTATTAACTACTTTTAAAATAACTGGGGCAAACTACTACCTATAATAGACTACACCTAGGCAACCCTACCTTATAACTCTACGGGGTTTGCACCTATTTAGCTAGAAATGGGATACTTACCCTATATAAGCTTTAACTAGGAGAGACCAGAAGGACCATAAACCGTACGCGAAAAACTATCTTATAAGGAAGCATAGCAGTATGCTAGACGCTTAGAAGAAGTATAGGTAGTAGCCTATATAAACCTAGAGAAGGCCTAAAAATTAATAGAATAGTAGGCAAATAAGCATAGGCGCAAGCCTGACTTTACTATAGGCAATAAGGTCTAAGTTATAATAAAGAACTAAAAAACAGAACGGCCTAGCTGTAAGCTAGACTATAAAATGGCAGGACTATATAAGATCCTTAATAAAGAAGGCAACTTATACAAGGTTAAACTCCTAGACTTAATTAAAGTCCACCCTATTTTCTTACTAGATAAGCTACGGAAAGCTGTAAATAACCTACTACCTAGATAAAAGAATAAGCCTCCACTGCCAATTTAAGTTAATGGCGACAATAAATAGGAAGTTAATAAAATACTAGCCTATAAACTAGTATAAGGAATGCTAAAATACCGTGTCTAATGGAAAGGTTACGATCCAGACTTAACCTAATACCCTGCCTAAAACTTTATAGATTGCCCCCAAAAGCTTAAAGAGCTTTATAACCAATATCCTAACAAGCCAGGACCCCTAAAGTATCTAGACGAGTAAATAGAGTGCTGGTATAGCGAAGATAATAAGAATACCCCACAGACATAATACGGATATACAAAGCCTGAAGGCAGGCTTTTTTGGAGGGGGGGGGGGGGGGGTAATATTATAGCGCTGGCATATTGCCGCAGATTGCCGCAAATTGCCGTCACATAATAGTAAAGTGCCATTACGTAACTAGAGAATTGTATATAACTTTAAGCGGTGCTTCTGTTCTTCCCCTTTCCTTTCTCTAGCTTTAGATCCTTGTTTATAGACTACCAATTATACAGGCTTGCGCGTCCCTCTTACCGTGCTCGTGCCTCGATTAACTAAGTCGCTAATATAAAGCTTATATAGAGTAAATACCCTATTTCTAGCTAAATAGGTGCAAATCCTATAGAGTTATAGGGTAGGGTAGCCTAGGCGTAGTCTATTAGAGGTAGTAGTTCAGCCTAATTATCCTAAAAGTAGTTAATAAAGGGTTGGAGTCTCTAGTCTAAATACTAGTTTATAATCTCTGTCTAGCTATCTATTTAAGGGTAGTATACTATAAAAAGCTTTAGCTTAATACTTAGAATCTAGGTAAACTTATTCTAAAAAGCTAATATAAACTATACCCTATAATTGGATATAATAGTATCTAGTAGTTTATAAATTTAGTAGATGTAGTAGATATATAGTTAGGCCGCCTCTTTAGTATTAATATTCTTATAATAAGGGATTAAAAATAGGCGCTTGCTAAAGCGGTTGACTATAACTATACCTATATTATATTCGTTACAGTCTATAGGTAGCTTATAGAAGTCTATAAAGATATACTACTAAGGGCGCTCTAGTATAAGAAGTGGTTTTAATAGTTTAGGGGTTTTATCTTATAGAATTATAGATCTATAGCAGTTATTATAGTTTTATACGTAGCAATTAATATTTATAACTATTCTAGACTAGTAGTAATGGTTACTAATAATCTTATAGGTTATATTTTTTTTGGGTGGGCTATAGAGATCTAAGTATGCGCTTTAGCAATAAGCTAAGCCCATAAGTTTTATTCCTTAACTATTACTAGCCGTTTCTTATACTTTAGTAGTCCGTTTTTAAAGGACTATAGGCTTATAGCGTCTTTTATCTTTTTACGGTACTTCTATAGAGAAGGGGCCATATAGTTTACCTACAGTAGTTTATTAATAAAGTTAAGTTCCATAAAGTTAATAGGATATATCTTAGTATCTAAAGAATCTATATTTAGCTCTACCCATATCTAAGGGTTAAGGTGCTCTAGTTATAATAGTATCTAGGTCCGTAATAAGATCTTTATAGCCCTTTAGTTATCTAGGTCCTATCTACGCCTTATTAAGGCGTCCGACCAGTTTATAGTACCTAGCTTATATATAATTAAGAAGTTAAACTAAGATAGAATATCCGCCTATTGCGCCTACTAGGCTATAAGGGCCTTTATTATTATAAAGTATTCTAAGGCCTAGTAATCTAAAACTACCTAGATAGGTTTAGGAGTCCCTTTTAGATATGCTTACTAGTGCTAAAAGCTAGAGATAATAGCTAGCATTTCCTTATTATAAATCAGGTAGTTTAGCTTAGTATTTACTATAGTCTTTAAGTGATAAGTAATAGGATACTATTCTCTGTCCGTCTATTTCTGGGAGTAAATGCTAGTAATAATACTATTTAAAGCATCGGTCTCTAGTATTAAGGGCCGTTTTAGGTTAAAGTAAGTAAGTAAGAGAGCGGAGACCAGCTGTTTCTTAAGCTTATTAAAGGCCTACCTATATATAGTGTTAAAGTAAAAGGGCTAGTCTTTATGGATAAGGTAGCTAAGGGGTTAAGTAATCCTACTATAGTTTTTAATAAAGCGCTAGTAGAAGTTACAGAAGCCTAAAAATAACTATACCCCCTTTATAGTCCTTAGAGGAACTTACTAGTTAATTATAGCCGTCTTTTCTAGGTCTACTTTAATTCCATCTATACTTTATACGCTTAATACCAAATTTTAATTTCCTAATATTTGCCTAGAGGCTAGCCTTATAAAGCCGTTATAGGACCTTATAGGCATACTCTTTATATTCTAACTCGTTCTTAAAGTAGATTATAATATTATCTAGGTAGGCTATATAGAAGTCGTTAAGATAGTTAAAGAGTATATTATTTATATATCGCTAGTACGTAGCTGGTCCGTTAGTTAGTCTAAAAGAAAGTACTTTATATTTATATAATCTATAATAGGTTTAAAATATAGTAAGATCTTTAGATCTGGGGTTTATCCTAATTTTGTAAAAGGCCTAATAGATATTAAGCTTTATAAAGATCTTAGCTCTACTTATTTAAGCTAGTATCTTATTAAGTAGAGGTAGCGAATAGCGGTCCTTGCGGGTTATATTATTTAGCTTATAGTAGTTAATATAGAAATGGAGTCCTCTATTTAGCTTTTTAAAAGATAATTAGTATGGCGAAAGGGGCTTAACTAGGCTTAATAAATCCCTTATATAGGTTATTAATAAGGTACTACTTAGTAGCCTATAATTTAGCAATAGATTACTAATAAAGGGGGGTATAACTAAGGGGGTTTTCCTTATTTGGTTTAATTTTAATCTTATAGTTATATAGTTAGTAAGGCGGAAGCATGTCTGATACTGCCTAAGAGAATATATTCTTAAACTTCTAGTATTAATAGGGTAGTTTCTGTTCTACTAGCTCTTTATCTATAAGCTTGCTTTCCTATTTACTAAGCTTACCTTTCTTTTCTATAATTATTTAATTAATTTTATATAAGCTGGTTGTAAAGGTAATAGTATTAGGTTAGACTAAGTTCTAGTGTGGTGGGGTAAAGTGTCCCATGTTCAGTGTCTTGGCATTTTCCTGTATATATTGAGCCGTCGGCTTCCCTCCTTCTTATTATCACAACCTACCAGTTCACGAATACATTCTTTTCTTTCTCTTCTTACTAACTGCTTTACTAATTACTTCTGACTGATTACGACCGACCGACCGACCGACAGACAGACTGACTGACTGACTGACAGACGGCACAGTGACTTCTATCTGAGGGACACCGTACCCTTCTACACTAGTAGAATCTTAATATAGCAGATATCGATTAGTGGAAGGTCTATAGGTTTCTTTACAGACTTTTATTGGATTGTATTTTGCAGTATAAGGTTTATAGTCTTTCTTAGCTTACGTTCTATTTTTTATAAGTTATCCTTCTGGTCTATTAGTTTAGTATAGTGTCTGGTATTTCTAGCCTTCTTTTATAGATATATAGGGCCTAAGTTCTCCGTAAGGGGGTTAGCTAGGCCACTACTAACTTCTTAGGTCTTTAGTGCGGGTAGAGTAATATAGGTAGTTTGGGGACGGCGTAGTATATAGATCTGTTGCGGATTAAGCTATATATCTTTCTTAAAGGCCTAGTCCCTATATATAGCATTAGCCTAGTAAATAGTATTAACCTAGGGCCGTATAAGGTTTTCTATTATAATACTAATTTCTTTTATAAAGGAAGGTATTAGGAGTAAGGTTTTAGGCTAGATAAGCTATCTACTCTAGCTAGTCTTCTATATACCTGTCTTTAAATTTACACCTAATTTATCTATAAACACCAGTTAATTGGCGGTATACTATAATATAATAGCGAAATATATATCGCAATTATAAGCGCTGCGTTTAAGGGCTACCTAGCAATACTACTTTGCGTAAGCTACTCTCTAAGCTCTATAACTAAAAGATCTAATTAGCCTACCCGCTTTCTTATCCAGCTAGCTAAATAAAGCTCATAAAATATTGTATAACAACTTACTATAACATTAAATGTGTTATAGAGTTACTACTGCAGTTTATTACTAAAGAGGGTTGGCTTTTCCTCTAGCCGTAATAAGATTACTATAATTATCTAATTGCTTAGTAAAAACTAACCACCTTTATAATTTAAAGATGCTAAAGTTAATCCAAATACTTGCAAGTCCCTTCTAATTAAGGTAATTAAGCGAACTATATAACTAGCGGCGGAGGCACACTCTGCCTGAGTTACTCTAAGTTAAAGAAGATCCTTAATTAGGGCGTGCTAATATAGGCCCATTCTGTTACGAAGCGAGCACAAGCGGTGATAATATATAGCGAAGTAGATATTATTAAGCTATATATATAAACTGCATAATAAAGTCAAGACGTTGTATAAGGAAAGAAAGTAAGGAAATAGGAAGAAAAGGGTATATATTGTTAACTTAGTTGCTTGGTTAATATATGCACGGGGCAGAATAGGCTTTGGGTTATAGTCCTAGCAGAACTTAGCAGAATTTAGCGGAACATAGTAGAGGACGGCAGATTGCCGTAGATTGCCGTTATGTAATGGCAAATTACCTTAGATTGCCGTTACGTGCCTTAATTAACTAAGTTGTTAATATAGAGGTCGAGATAGTAAAAACTGGTGGACGTGTGCGAGGTATTATAGGGTGGTCCTATAACAGTACCCCCCCTTTAAACTTAAGCTTCTACAAGATAGGGCTGTAGTAGTTCTAGGTGGAGTTCGTAAAAGTCTTTTGCGGCTTATGTAAGTCCTATAGAGTTAATAGGTTCCTATAAGGGGTTAGTAAAGCCTCTCTATTTTATAAGGTATATATACTTGCGTTTCCCTTTATTATACTTAATATTATTAACTCTTTTAATAAGGTACTTATCCTTACTATCTACTTTAACTAGTAGGGGAGGGTCTTAGATCTGTCTAGGCAGGGCATATAATATAGGGGCGGTAGGGCGGAGGACTAATATATAGAATATGGGGTGGATTTTAACTATATTAGGGAGCCTTAGTCAGTAGGTATAAGGAAAGACGACTTTTTTAACCTTATAAGGGCCAGCGTTCTTCTAATTAAGTTTCTTAATAGGTCGTTTTGTGTTTAGATTTTTTATATCTAGCCAGATAAAGTTACTAATTTGGTAAGTTAGTGCTAGGATTTGGTTCTTATTTGCTGCGGCTTTATAAACAGATTGGGCCTATATTATTTTATTAATAAGGAACTTTTATAGTTCTTCTATCTTCTTTATAAAATTATTTACTTCTATAACTTATAAGGCTTAATAAGCTAGGCGAGGAATATTACTAAAGGGTTTAAAACCTATTTGTAGATGCTAGCTGTAATTAGCTAGAAATAGGGAGACCTTTGTGGTTTCTAAGATGGAGTTATTAGCAGTAAACTTAATAAATGCAAGCTAGTCCATCTAGTTGTCCTATAGATACAATGTATATATCCAAATATATTGTTCTATTATAGCATTTATACATTCCATTTAGCTATCCATTTCTGGGTAGTATGCTATAGATAATAGTACTTCAATGCGGAGTTAGGTAGTTAGTTTTTTCTAAAACGCAGAGATAAACTAGCTGCCTTTATTAGAGATAATTGTTTTAGGGAGTCCGTGGAGTTTCTATATATAATCTAGGAATAGTTAGGCAATGGCATGTGTTAATATATTGGGATAGGCGATTGAGTGTCTTATTTTGGATAGTTGGTCTATAGCTACTATAATATTTATATAGCCCTTACTTAAGGGGAGCTGAACAATAAAGTTAATTAAGATATCCTTCTATCTTTAGTCCGGAACAGACAGTAGCCTTAGAAAGCCGTTATATATCTTATATAAAGCTTTGGCTTATTAGTAGGTATAGCAGCTAGAGACGTATCTTTATATTATATTATGCATATTTAGCCAGTAGTACTCCCGTTAGAGTAGTTCTAGGGTTTTTCCTTAGTCTAGGTGGCTGGCTACTGGTAAATTATATACATATTTAAGGAGCTTAAGCTTAAGTTTATCGTAGTTAGGTATAACTAGGCAGTTCTAGTAGTACAAGCGGTTTCCGCAAGCTTTATATTTACTTAGAGAGATCTTTTTAGAGCGTCTAACGCCGTCTTAAATTAACTTAAGTGTCTCTTAGATAAATTTATTATTTAGGTATTCGTTAATTATAATCTGTTTAATTAATCAATTAGTTTATTTTAAGGATATATACCATAAGGTCTTTAGCTAGGGGATTAAATAGTTCAGGGCGAAGCAGGGTTTAATTGCGGTAGGTACGCGCTTCTTCCTGTACTAGTATATCTTATAAATATTAGGTTAGGGTATTAGGTTTTTAACCTTAAACGCCTAGGCGGTATATAATTAAGAATTGGAAATAAGACAGATATTCTAACTAGCGGGCTTAATAATGGCCTAGCTGTTTTATAGTTATAAAGTACTATAGATTCTTATAGTCGCTAAGGACCTTAATTAGAAATACTACGCCTTTTAGTTTGGGTCGCTATTATTTAAAACATCTAATAATGGCCAATAATTCCTTATTATAGATCTCGTAGTTATATTTGGCTAGACTTAGTCGTTTTAAGAAGTATACTATAAGGTGCAGTACTCCTTCCTTATTATACTAAGACAGAATGCCTCTAGTAATATAGTTGGATAAGTTAGCTTCTATAACACTCTTTTAGTTTAGGTTAAAGTGTTAGAGTATAGGTGTAATAGTAAATATAACTTTTAGATAGGTAAAGGCCTTCTTATATTCCTTATTAAAGATAAAGGCTTTATCCTTTTGGGTTAAAGCTATAAGGGGTAAAACCAAGGCGGAGAAGTTATTAATAAACTATTAGTAGAAATTAGTAAATCCTATAAAGGCTCTTACGTCCTTAACATTCTTAGGTTCTTACCAGTTTATAATTACTTTAATCTTCTTTAGGTCCATTTATATGCTATCTATAGAAATAATAAGTCTAAGGTATAGAACTTCTGTTTTATAAAACTTGCATTTATCTACATTTAATTATAGGCTAGCTCCATATAGGGCTTCTGGGATAGAGTCAATATATTTCTTATATTTAGCTAGGTTATTGCTATATACTAGAATATTATTAATATAAGCAGTACAGAAAACATCTAGGTAAGGTTGTAGGGTATTATTTATAAAGTGTTAGAATAAACTTAGGGCATTTGCGAGGCCAAACGGCGTCACTAAGTATTTAAATAGTCCGTATCTAGTACGGAATGCGGTAAGCCATTTATCTCCTTTTGCGATATGGAGGCGGTTAAATACGTAGATAAGGTTGAGTTTTATATAGTAGCAAGCCTTACTTAGTTAGTTTAATATCTCTTAAATTAACGGGAGCGGGTACTAATTCTTAATAGTAATAGCGTTAAGGGCTTAGTAGTCTATATAAAAGCGTAAACCGCCGCCAGGTTTCTTAATAAAGATTATAGGTACAGCTATGGGCGAAGAGCTTGCTCTGATAAATCCTTTACTAAGGTACTTGTCTAAGTACTTCTATAGCACCTAGAGTTTGTTTTAGGACATTCTATATAGGGGTCTAAATCCTAGCTGTTTTCCTTCCTTGAGTATAATCTTATAGTTATATAGTTGGTGCTCTACTAAATTATCAGTTTCCTTTTATAAAAATACTTCTAGATGCTTATGGTGGCATACTAGTACTTTTATAGCAGGGTTAGTGTGCTTCTTTAGTGCTAGGGCCTTTTTAATATTAGCTATTATAACAGCGAAGATTATATATTTAGGTCTTCTAGCAAGTTATACTAATAGGGTAGCTCTAATTATATAAATATCTAAGGTGTTAAGCAAGCTTAGATTATCCTTAGTTTCTTATATAGTTTCTTATTTAGGTTTAGGTTTAGTATTAGGTACGGAATTAGTATCAGATTTAGGTTTAGGTTCTTTAAGTATCCTTTTTATAGTAGAATACTAGTTCTTCTAGTACTTTTATATATTAAGCTTCTGCTTAGTTTAGGGCGGTAGGGTAGTTAGGATTGGTTTATATGGTTTAGTATAATTTTTAGGTTCTTAGTAGACGTTGGTGGAAATCTTATATTAGTGGAATTTAGTGGAATTCTTAGGTATACGGTGGATATTGGTGGAATTTTTAGACTAGTGGATCCTAGTGGATTTTTTTAGTTCTAGTTCTGGGTCTAAGTAATAAGTTATAAGACACTTCTGCTTACAACAGGAGGCAGTAAATAGAAGCTTAAGGTTGTTCTAATTAATGGTTACCTTATATAGCTTTATTTAGGGTTGTCTAAAAATTACTAAGTAACCTAGAGTGGTAACAAAAAGCCTAATTAGTTCTTTATGGTTTAGGTATTAGAGTTTTAGGAATACTATATAGGTAATACGGCCTAAGATAGTATATTTGCCATTAAATCCAAATACATTAATATGCCGGTTAAGGGGGGTTAGAGTAAAACCATTATCTTACATAAAGATCTTGTTAATAAATCCTATACTACTGGCTCCTATATTAATTAGGACTTAAGTATTAACCTATTAATTATTCTACTAAAGACAACAGTTAACAGTTATGCTGTAATCCTAAGAGTTAAAGTTTGTAACATCTAAAGCATTTAATGAGATCCTGAGGTAGCGCTATCCTAAAGAGTGACTTACCTCTAGGACCTTCCTTTTAAAGGCGATTGGGGCGGAGTTCTTATAGTGTATTAGTTGTAACTTTATCCTTATAAGTGGTGCTTATTAAATATAGGGCTGGAACCAGATAAAGATTGGGGATAGTAACTGGAGGATTAATATGGTAAACAGCTGCTAGTATTGGCTATTCGTAGATCTTTTTAGAAGGGAGTGGAGTAGTGGTTAGAGAGGTGGGAGCTACTTCTATATTTAAAGCAGAGGCCTAGCTTAGTGCGTTATTCTCATTTAGAGGACCCTAGTGAGGCGTACCCTAGGGTTCTAGTGTTAATATCCATGGCGTTAGGGTGCTTAAGCTAGGATAATAACTTAGTGGACGTTTATGGGGTTATTATACTATATTAAGGAGCGGACTTCGGTATTAGGCGTAGTATATTATTATACCGTTTATTAATAACGTTTATATAGGCGTTAAGGGCTTCTAGTAGGTCTACACTAATTAGGGAGGTTTTTAGTTTAGGGCTAAGAGATTTAATAAGGCTGTTAATTAGTACGGAGTTATTCCAACCTATTTCCTTTGCGTAATAATTAAATATAGAGAAGTATACTAAGAAACTTTTCCTTTCTTAAGTTATATGGTTTATTTTCCTTTAAGCGGTAGCTTGGCGGTTTAGGTTACTATATATAGCTTTAAGAAGTACGACTAGGCTTTATACTAAGTTCGGCTAAAGAGGTTTAATAAGGTTAGCTGCGTCTCCTCCTAGTTAACTTAGGGCGTAGTAGAGTTAGTTGGCTTTAGTTAGGTAACGGTTAGCATTACTAGTTAGCTTATTCTTAAGCCGGCCTAAGAATAACTAAAGCTCTTATTATTTGCTAGTAAATACTAAAGGATCTAGTAGTTTTTTAGATTGTTATAATATAGTAGTCGGTTCTACCGGTGGGATAACTATTGCTAGTTTAGGGCTCGCGTTCCGCGTATTGGCTTTTAGTAATAGCAATTAGTCTTAGGTGCTTAGCGTGGGCGTCTTAAGGGTCCGGATTTCTTCTTAGAGGGCCTTAATTGTTTTCTGGTGCCGTACTTCTTATTTGGCTTACTGTTAAGCTATAGCAGCTTAGTTTTATACAAGGGCGTCTATAAAGGACTTTTGTATATCTGCTAATTATTCCTAGAGTGCGGATATAATATTAGCGGCTATTATAGGGGCTTTAAGGTCGTTCTGTATTTTAGAGGGTGGTATATAAGGTTAACGTAATATAGTGTTATGGAGTGAGTATAAGCGGTGATAATATATAGCGAAGTAGATATTATTAAGCTATATATATAAACTGTATAATAAAGTTAAGATATTACGTAAGGAAAGAAAGTAAGGAAATGGGAAGAAAAGGGTGTATATTGTTAACTTGGTTGCTTGGTTAATACATGCATAGGGCAGAATAGGCTTTGGGTTGTGGTCCTAACAGAACTTAACAGAATTTGGCAGAATACGGTGGAGGACAGCAGATTGCCGTAGATTGCCGTTATATAATGGCAAATTGCCTTAAATTGCCGTCACGTGATAGCAAATTGCCTTAGATTGCCGTTACGTGCCTTAATTAACTAAGTCATTAATATAGAGGTCGAGACGGTGGAAACTAATGGACGTGTGCAAGGTGTTATAGGGTGGTCCCGTAACACATTCGCGGAGCCATATTGCGAGTATAGTATAGGTGGAAACCTTACGATATTTAATAAAGATTATGACGCTGTAGAAGAAAGCTGATCGCAAATTGCTTTAGGAGCTTTAAGTTAGAAGCAAAGTTCTTACAACCAAGCATAGGCGTTTGTTACGATTACTATATAAGACTAGTGGAAATCTAGGCGAGCTTAAATATATAAGCCGAATTGCCTTTTGCTAGAGGGGGGTGAAGCTAGTTATGCACATAGCTGTGTCCCTACCTCTATCCATTACTTTTACTATTAGTCTACATTATATAGTACAGCCTATAACGACTAAGTAACTTAGTATAGCTTCTCCTTTCTATTACCTCTCCTTTTTCTAAGATAATAATCTTGTTAGCGTCCTTAATTATATTAAGACGATAAGTAATAATTAAAGTTGTTTAACATTCTACTTGACTTTTAAGTAATTTATAAATTAGTACCTCTGTTAGATTATCTATAGCAGATATAGCTTTATTAAGTAGCAGAATCTTTAGATTTTTAAGAATGGCCCTTATAATAGCAATGCGTTAACGCTTACTGCCTAAGAGTTTAACGCCTTCTTTCCCAACCCTAGTGTTATATTAGGTTTTATAACATATTATCTAGTTATATATATAAGCGGCTTTATAGGCTTCCTTAATTTTATTAGCCTTAACGTTAAGCCAATACTCTATAATTTCCTTAATTAACTTGTTTGGTAAGTTAAGGCTTTGGGGTATAATTGCGATATTGTCTTATAGGCTACTTAATGTAACATTATAGGTATTTTGGCTGTTAATTTTAATGTCCCCTTTATTAGGGTTAATAAACCGCCATAAGAGCTTAAAGACTATAGACTTGCCGCTTTCGCTTTATCTAATAAGCATAATAGTCTTTCCGCCCTTAATTGTAAAATTAATCTTATTTACTGCTAGTTAGTTGCCATCCGCGTAGGAAAATAAGATATTAGTAAATTTAACGCGCCTAGCAGTAACCTTAAGGCTTATTACTCCTTTTTTATTAATAATAGATAGTCTGGCTTAAAGAAGTTTAGAAAAACGCTCTTCTAAACTAAGGCAATCCATAAGAATATTATATAATTTTATGTTAAAGTTTATAAATTTAAATATACTTAGCTAGGATTTAATTAGAATAAATAAGCCGCCTAGAGGTGTAAGACCCTCTATAATATAAAGAGCCAAGAGCCACACTGCGATTACTAGGCTAGTTATTTTCGTTATATTCTCTGTTATATCGGCAAATAAGCACAGCCAAGACATTTACTATATTAGTATAATAAAATCCAATAATATAGAGAAAAGTTAGCGGTTCTTATAATCTTAATAGTTGGCTAAAACTACTAGCTCCTAATGTTTTATTACTTTATATTTAATCCGGCTTTCCCTATATCGCATTATAGTATAATCTTAACACATTTGAAAAAGCTTAGGATTCTTAGTAGCTCGGCCCAGATTTATAAAACAACTATAGCTATTATAATAAGTCCGATATATTTATTAATGAAGTGCGATAGATAGACTGTAATAGTGATAATATTAATTATAAAAGGCATTGTGTTAAATAATAGGTAATCTATAAGATTAACAAACTGTTCTCCTAGGTTTATAATTTCTATAACTTCTATAGAGCTTTTATCAGTATGGAAGTCTATTAATAGTTCTATAATATGTCTAAAGGCTCCCTCTTTAATATTACGCTTTAAAGACGTTGTAACCTACTTTGTTACTAGTGGTATAGGCAGTGTTATAAGAAAGTAAAGTAGCGACCCTATACAGAACTAAAGTTCTTAAATAGGTAACGGACCTTTAGAAATTAATTAGTAAATGCTATTAAAAAACGATATAAATATATATACTAAAAGGCTTAAGAGCAGTCAGAAGTATACCTACTAATATTAGTGGTAAAATTATCAGTAGCATCTTTAAGGCTTATATAATACCCACTATATAATTTAAAACTATATTTCTAGGCCCCTTGGCCGTAGGTAAGGTATAATTACTAAGAGATCCTCTATATAATCCCCCTAGCTTTTAGTATTACTAGCTTAAGGCTGTTTTGTAAATAGCGGCTTAGCTTTAGTAAGCTAAGGTATTTTATATAGGATAAAGAGCCTGGCTACTAGAAATATCTATAAAACTAGTATTATAAGACGCCAAACTCTATAAATATTGGTTGTTAATTAATTAACAGCGAGGAGGATTAAATGTATAGCTTTAGGAGGTTAGGAAAAAACTAAAATAGTAATTCCTTTTTTAAAGTAACTGAACTATTTCAAGATATAGAAGTATTAAAATGCTACTCTATATAAGTATTAGAACTTCTAAAAAGGTCTAAATATCTGGTTAGTATAGAGCTATATTCCGTATAGGGTAGGTTTATATACGTATATATATAGTAATTTGCTAAGATATAGCGTAGAGAATACCTTTTATAACCTGGCAGTACTATTAAAATCTACTAGTAGTTATAAAATTTAAACTCTTATATAGCTGGCTATAACTCCTACTACTATTTATAATATATAAGCGGGCTGCTTCTTCTATATAACTAATAATAACTATAACTTTAAAGACTAGACAGTGTAAAAAAGGAAGGAAATAGTTAAAAGGAAGAGATAAATGTAATTAAACGTCTTAAATCGCTCTATGGTTTGGAATAAGATATAGGGATATAGAAGATTTTAACGTTTACTCTCTATAATATTTTGGTATAAGGAGGTAATAATAGATAAAGGTCAAGTAAGAGGTCTTAGAATAACTATTTGTGCAGTAAATAAGGGTTGGGCTATATTAGATATAGCCTATACCTTTAGTCGGCACTATAACTAAGGGCGCTGTCACGATGACGAAGTATTACATGCGAACGCTAGATGAACAAGCATCAGATTCATAGAATTGATAGCTATGTACGGCTGTCATGGAGACTCAAGAGGATTGCTGGAGAGCTCAACAAGAATGCAGCTGCGGGCGAATCTATATAGGGGCAATCGGGGCGGATAAACTATCTACCAAGCGATATCAAATAAGGAAAGGAAAGCTACGCGTCTAGCGTAGCGCGTGTCGCGGACAGTCCCGTGACAGGCGCTTTGGTTGGAGGTTTCTAGATTAAACTTATATGCATATAACTTAATCCTATAGGTAGGTAAACCATTAAGAGCTAGTATTAAAATAAATAAGGTATTAGTAAGTAACTCTATAATCTAGATTAAAAGTAAATTCTTGCTATTAAAGGCCTAAATAGGTAATTCTTAGTCCTAGGATATAATCTAGTGCGTAATAGAGGACATAGTGTACTTAAGATTAACTAACCTATGTATATATGCCGAGATCGCAGACAATAGAGTATTATTTATATATAAATATGGTAAACGCTATAAAAAAGGGGCAAATACCGCCTCGCTTTATAGATAGTAATTAAATATAGGGCTACTAGTAATCCATAAAGTTAAGGATAGCTTAAAGCCGTTCTGGGAGGCTAGATGGTATAAAAGGCGGTGTTAATAGCCTATTAGGTGGTAATAGGACGCCACGCGCGACTTTAGCCTTATAATTATTACTAGCTATAAGAGGCTTAGTTGGTTAATAAGGCTTACTATAGAATGTAAGCAAAGCTATTAGATTTAGCCTAACTAAAATAAGCCTAACTAAGCCCTATTAAGCTCTACTAAAAGGTATTATTAAATTCTTTTTGTTGCATTATGGTGACTTACACTTGCAAACTAGTAGTATACTTCTATTAAACTTTACTAATTTAGATACTAAGATCTCTAGGCAGACTTTGATATCCTAGCTACTTAATTATACGATGCCCTAAATAATACCTTCCTATATACCTCCCTATATACCCTCCCTTTTTATGGAAACCGTTTTCCTAATATAGACACTACCTATGCCTAAATATTTAGAAGAGGTCCTACTAGACGCTTTTAACCATATTACTTTAGTATTGTTGTATCTTAGGGGCAGAGCAAATATTTAGGTTAAAGCTTTAGATCCTAATTTAGAGAAATATATTATAAAAGAGCTAGGTAATAAAATTAAGACTTTGTCTTAAATAGCTGTAACTAAGCTTTATATAACTGTAAGCAAAGCTAGTATAGATTTTTATGTGGATACTAACTGCTAAGCTATATCTAAAAAACTGGGTGGTTTTTTATTTAAAAAATAAAGCTAGAATAGGAATACTAAAAGATTGGTTTATCATTCCTCTTAATATCTAGAGCCTACCTATATATATATTTACTAATAAAGATATGTCTATTAATAAAGCCACTAATAAAGACGTACCTATTAATAAAGCCACTAATAAAGACATGTCTATTAATAAAGCTATCTATAAATATATTATTCTATTACTTGGGTATACTATCTTTTATACATTTAGCAACCGGCTTTTATTAGCGGATACGTAGTATTCTATCTCCTATTAGTTTAATTAGGACGCCTTTATACCGGGATTAAGCAGGTTAAAGCTCTCTAAATCTAAACCGACGTTAGCTAATTCTGGCGTAATAGTGGCAAAATCTACACTAAAGTCTGCAAAGTCTAAGTGGAAATTGGCGGAATTGAAGTTTTTAAGCGATAACCACTAATGTATATTGCCTAGTAAGTTAGAAGGGCTTTAAAACCAACATTATCTAAATCTTACTAGAAATGCTATAACTGTTTATCTTAATAGAGTCTAAAAAATTTGTCCTACCTACTTATTTTTGTGCCATTTAATTTGCTAAATACGCTTCTGGTTTGGCTGGGGGCTATAAGTAAGACTTAGGAAAGGTTTAATTAATAGTTTGTTTAGATATTTAACGCCGCTTTAAACAAGCTGATCCTAAGTTATATATACTTAGATGCCGTTTTATAGGCCCCTGGAAACTCTAAGTAAAGTTAGTATAGTTTTAACTAGAAGTTACAGATCCCCTTTACCACTTTATTTACGTTATATTTCTTCACTTCTTTAGGGACTAGTTTCTTAATAGGTTTAAGAATACTAGCTAAGTTAGAGGCTTTCTTTATAAGGCTTTCTATCTATCTAGGGTAGTATATAAGTACTAAATAACGCGAACTTAGGAATATGACTTACTTGTCTTAAGAGATATAACTTATAAGTAGGAACCAAGCGCTCTTTCCTAGCTTAGCACCAATAAGATAACACAGTTACCCAAATTTTACCTATATAGTAATATTATTAGCTGTTATAGGACGTACTAGCTTACCTATAACTTATATATAAACCTTTTTAATAAGTAGACTAAGTGCCTTTCTACGGGGCAAGAGTCTTATATTGTTTTTTTTTCCTATTAGTAAACTAAATTAGAAGATTGTAAAAGAATAGCGTAAAGAAAATCTAATGGATAGTGTTAGCTTCCTTTTAATATATAAGTTTTCGTATATTATAGAATTTTTATTATTATAGAATTTCGCTTTTAGGTTAGGTCGTTTCATTCCAGCTTTAATATTTTTAGACTTAGATTTAATATCCCTATGTCTAGATTTAGCGATTTTAGGTTTAGATTTGGTGCTTTTAGTTTCAGACTTAATATTATTAAGCTTAGATTTGACGCCGCTAGGATTAGGTTTAACACTACCATACTTAATACTATTAGATTTAAACTTGGCGTTATTAGGCTGGAGGCTTTAAGGCTTAAAGAACTTTACTAATTCCTCTTTTTACTTGGCTAGTAGAGGTTTAAGTAAAGTCCTAAACATAAGAGTCTTTACTTTATTTATAGCCCGTTATATACGTTTAGTCCTTAACCTTATATTAGGGATTAGGAGTTCTTTAGGATTAATGGCTTTAATAATACCATAGAGGATTTCCACTCTCTTAAAAGAAGTTAGCCAAATAAAAAAGTGTTCGTACTAACTTAATAGCACAAGTGAGTCGTATCCACGGGCACGAAATACATGTAGTATCGTATGCTTGTTTGGATGGTGACTGTCTCTTATATTAAAGCAGACTACGTGGTCTATATACTGATGCGACCTCCCCCTGATTAGTTAGTGCTTCAGGGGTGCACTAGACGCGTAAGTGGGTGGTTGGTGCACCGAACGCGTAAACGCGTAGTTGGTGTACCGTACGCGTAAGCACGCGTTCGGTACGACAGGTGCTGTAATTATACACTAGCGGTACTTGAAAAATGAAACCACCTATATACAGCCTCCGTAATTGTTTTAATAGAACCGTAAAACACAAAAGAAATACATAGGAAATCCCTCCTAAGGTGCCTTCTAGGTTGCCTTCTAAATGGTGCTCCAAGCTGGCCGTAAGTCCTGCTTACGGTCCGTAAAATGAACTGTACGGCCTTTTAACGGGCCGTGAATGCACCATACGGCCTTCCAACGGGCCGTAGCTAAACCGTAAATGCTCCGTTAGTCTCGCTCTACCCATTCTATAACCTTTAGGTTAAGCTTGTTCGTGTTAATTAGGGTTTTAAGAGCTTAACACGGCTTTGCCTTAGTTATGGCGTCT